>Ga0182742_1000789_pt1 | contig 46072 bp, 45 predicted proteins | sample eDN5th37CBELigMG_FD_128880 | JGI IMG/M metagenome (GOLD analysis project Ga0182742, IMG submission 128880) | Enriched Miracle-Growth compost microbial communities from Emeryville, California, USA - eDNA 5th pass 37_C BE-Lig MG (version 2)... ... | reverse complement strand
TTCACACGCCTTTCAGCATAGCTGAAAGGTTGCTGTATGGTCATGAAATAGTAGGAGAAAATGCATTTTCTCCTACTATTTCATGACCATACAGCTTAAATGAGTCAAAAATCAACAATATTACTTAACAAAGCCATTTAAAAAAAGAATATCACTTGGATAAGAAGGTAGCAAAATTAAAGTGACGATAAGAATTACAAATGTATTAGACTAACCGACGACATCATGACATGTGCTACAATCCTACCTGAACCACTTTAAAGAAAAAATGCCTGACCCGCAGACAGTCATGGGGTCAGACACTAACATTCTTTACATTTCCGTCATAACAATCCATTAGGATCAATCGCAGCTTTTGTTTCATCTGTTAGCAAACCTTTTTCACTAAGAACCATTTCGATTGTTTTCTTATCTTCATCCGCTTGCAAACCAATTTGTGAGGCCAAATCAAATCCCATGGAAGGACTTAAACCAGTAACTAACGCCAGACTGGCTTCCATCCATTGTTGACATTTATCCTTATCTGCTTGAATTCCTTGGATACATTTTGTCGCAAGAGTTTGTATCGCATTTGACATGATTTCAATTGATTGAAGTAAAGTATATGCCATGAGAGGCATCATCACATTGATTTCTAGCTGACCGGCCATTCCAGCTGAAGCGATGGCTGCTTCATAGCCAATCACCTGGCAACTTACCATATGGACCATCTCTAAAATGGCAGGATTCACTTTTCCTGGCATAATGCTCGAACCTGGTTGAACGGATGGAAGTGTAATTTCTGCTAGTCCTGTTCTAGGACCTGAACTTAGCAGTCTTAAATCACTTGTTATTTTAATGAGATGTATCGATAATTCTTTCAGACTTAGTATCATCCCAATGGCACTACTAGGATTTTGCATAAACTGAAACATATCACCAGGCTCTCTAAAAGGTAATTTTGTACGATTGCATACCTCTTTCATGACAATGGGAATATATTGTTCGTGCAAATGAATCTTTGTCCCAATGGCATTGCCGCCAAGACCGATTTCATACAATCGATCAAGACTCTTCTCTATTTGATTTAAAACCGCTTGAATGGTTCCTGCATATCCAGAAAATTCTTGGCCTAATCGTATCGGTACAGCATCATGTAGATGGGTTCGGCCTGATTTTAAAATCGGCATGAACGCTGCTGATTTGTTTTGAAGCTCTTCTATTAATTGTGAAATAGCAGGAATCAGCTTATGGACAGTTAAATCCGCCGCTGCTATATTGATTGCGGCATGGAACATGTCGTTTGTCGATTGAGACATATTCACATGGTCGTTAGCATGTACCAGCTTTGATTCCAATGTACCCGCTAATAATTCGGAAGCACGGTTCGCAATCACTTCATTCGCATTCATATTTTGAGAGGTACCAGCGCCTGCTTGATACACATCAACAACAAAATGTTCATCCCATTTGCCTATGATGACTTCCTCGGAGGCTTGTAGAATCGCCCTCCCCATTTCTTTAGAAAGTTTTCCTGTTTCAATGTTTGCTATTGCCGCTGATGCTTTAATGATTCCTTGTGCTTTTATAAATGATCTAGGCAGTTTTGTTCCGCTTATTTGAAAATTATCAACAGCCCTTTGGGTTTGAGCCCCATAATATGCGGATATAGGAACCTTCACTTCACCTAATGGATCATTCTCCATCCGATATGATTGTGTAGATTTCATATATACCCCCTTATATAGAATCGCCTATCATTACTACGTAAGAAAAGTACCTAAAAGCGTACATTCTTTCTAAAACCTCTTTGGTCCATTTCTCATCTTGTATAGATTATCCCATTCGAAATTGGAAATACAGGAAACAGAAACATAGGAACAATTCACCCGTTCAATTATAAAAACTATGATAGATTTACGTCCTGTGAAAGTGGAAAAATAATAAGACTCAGCTTGATAAAATAGTCATTCCAAATAGTATTTCATCAAGCAGTGGTGTTGACTTTATTGTTTCCAATATTTTTAGGGTATAAGTTCCTCCGTTATCAAGTTACAATTCTCTTGTTACAGTTTTCACAAAAAATAACTTTGATAATCAAGGGAGTCGATTGTTTGAAAAAACAACTATTTATGACAGCTGCTTCTGTTGGAATATTACTTACGGCGTATTCTCCTCAAGCATCTGCAGATGAATTCATTTATAAAGTCCAATCAGGTGATACTCTTTGGAAAATCGCTTCAACCAATAATATTTCGATTCAGGATTTACTCTATTGGAATCAACTCACTTCAAATACCATCTATGTTGGTCAAGAACTGGTATTGACTACTCCACCATCACCCACTACCTATGGCACTTATATAGTCAAGTCAGGTGATACTCTTTTTCTCATTGCAAAGAATCACAATATAACAATATCCGAATTAAAATCTATTAATCACTTAACTTCTGACATGATCAATATCGGACAAATATTGAATGTGCCGAAGGTTGATGCAGCAGAATCCACACCATCTGCGCCTCAAGAAACGGGAACATATACGGTTGTATCGGGGGATAGTCTCTCCTTAATCGCTAAAAAATATGGTACAACAGTAGCATCCTTAAAAACGTTAAATGGTCTTACCTCAGATATGATTACAGTTGGTCAAGTGTTAAAGGTTTCAGGTACTCCAGTTGAGCAGCCTCCTATTGTCGAACAGAATGATAAAACTTATACAATAAAGTCTGGTGATTCTTTATCTCTTATCGCCAAAACGTATGGATTAACGGTGTCACAATTAAAGACTTATAATCATCTAACAAGTGATACCATCTATGTTGGACAAGTGTTGAAATTAACATCAGATGGTACATCGGAACCTGCTCCAGTAGCAGAAAAAACATTCAGTGTAGATGCGCTTATCGAAGAAGCGAAGAAGTACATGGGTGTTCCCTATGTATGGGGAGGAAACACCCCTTCTGGTTTTGATTGCTCCGGTTTCTTAAACTATGTTTACAATAAACAAGGGGTATCCATTCCTCGTACGGTTGAAACCCTTTGGAATAGCACAACCCCTGTTTCAGCTCCGCAAAAGGGGGATATTGTATTTTTTACAACCTATCAGCCAGGTCCATCCCATGCGGGCATCTATATGGGCAACAACCAATTCATTCATGCTGGATCCTCTACAGGTGTAACCATTACTGATATCAATAACCCATACTGGAAAGCTCGTTATTTAGGGGCCAAGAAACTAAATATCTAACAAAGGAACAAGCGAGAAGCCTTTTTAGGGCTTCCGTTGTTTAAATAACCTGCAACCTTTATCTTCATGGAAAAAAGCAGCTAACCTTCATTCTGAAGGCGCTGCTTTCATGCTTTTTCTATAGTTATTATTCAAGGCTTAGGATTTTACTCTCTTCTGAACACTAGTTTCTTATACTTCTATTTCTTTTTAATCCAAAATTTAATGACCGGGCCCTCTTGTTCTGTTTTTAAAATCGTGTGTCCGGCATTTTTCGACCATGCAGGTAAGTCACTTAATGTGCCTCTATCTGTTGCATGAAGTTCTAAAATTTGATTGCTTTCAATGGTTTCTATACCCTTTTTTAATTTAACAATCGGCATAGGACAAGTTAATCCCGTTACATCAACCACTTCATCCACTTTTATATCCTTTTCATCCGGAATCATGGTTTCACCTAAATCATTCGTTGTTGTTTCCACCTCAACAGGAATATTGCTGCCATAAACCGATGAATAAGTTTTCCAGCCGCCATCCACATTTTTGACATGATATCCGTTATTTTGCAAAATTCGGGCTGCTAAATACCCTCTTAAACCCACTTGACAGCTGACATAAACCGTTTGATCCTTTGGAATTTCATGTAATCTCTTTCTCATGTCATTTAATGGAATATTGATAGACCCTTTAATATAGCCAAATTCACGTTCCATCGGTTCACGAACATCAATTAACAGTCCGCCATCTTCGATTATTCCATCTACCTCATGCCATTGAATATGTTCTAACTCACCTTCTAGCAGGTTCGTTGCCACATAGCCAGCCATGTTCACTGGATCTTTTGCGGAAGAATATGGCGGTGCATAAGATAGTTCCAGATTAGTTAAATCTTCTACTGTTAATCTTCCTTTGATTGCTGTTGCGATGACATCCATACGTTTTTCGACTCCATCTGCTCCTACTGCCTGTGCTCCATATATTTGACCTGTTTCTTTGTCAAAAATAAGTTTTAACGAAATTTGCGCAGCGCCTGGATAATAGCCGGCATGTGAACTTGGATGAATATGAAGAACCTCATAAGGAATGCCAAGCCGTTTTAATGTTTTTTCATTATTTCCTGTTGAAGCTACCGTTAAATCGAATACTTTAGCCACTGATGTACCCAATGTCCCTTGATATTTCTCTTTTTGTCCCATTATATTTTTCGCTGCGATACGACCTTGTCTATTTGCTGGTCCCGCAAGAGGAATCGCGGTTTGACTGCCATTAATATAATCCACCACTTCAATAGCATCGCCAACTGCATAAATATCCTCATTTGATGTTTGCAAATATTCATTGACAACAATATGGCCGCGTGGACCTAATTCAAGACCGGCTTTTTTCGCTAATTCATTTTCAGGCCTTACTCCAATGGAAAGAATCGTCATATCTGTTTCTACTTTTGTTCCATCAGATAAAATGATTTTCTTCCCATGATCGGCAAAAGATTGCACACCATTTTCTACTATTAATCGGGCACCTTTTTCTTTAATATGTGCATGCAAAATGCTTGCCATTTCATAATCAATAGGTGCCATTACTTGGTTTGACATTTCAATAATCGTTACTTCAATTCCGCGCTCCACTAAGTTTTCTGCCATTTCAATCCCGATAAATCCACCGCCGACAACAACCGCTTTTTTTGGTTTTTGTTGATCAATATAATTTTTAATTTTATCCGTATCAGGAATATTTCGTAAAGTAAATAATGCTTCACTTTCTTTTAGACCTGGGATTGGAGGCACGATTGGGCTTGCTCCCGGTGATAATAATAATTTGTCATAGGTTTCTGTATATTCTTCACCGGTTCGTAGATTTTTAATGGTTACCGTATGATGATTAGGATCAATACTCACGACTTCACTTAGATTACGAATATCCATTTGGAATCGTTCCGACATGCCTTCAACTGTTTGTACAAGTAATTTACTTCTGTCCTTAATCGTTTCACCAATATAATATGGTAAACCACAGTTGGCAAAGGAAATATATTCTCCGCGTTCTACAAGAATAATTTCCACGTCTTCACTGATTCTTCGTAACTTTACAGCTGCTGTTGCCCCGCCTGCAACTCCACCTACGATGATAATTTTTTGTGTCATAGCAAACCCTCCTGATTTTTTATGCATCATTTTTTATACCAATTACTCTTTATACCCCATATGGTATAATCGAAGTTAAAAAAATATATAACGGTATTTTTTCAAAAGCTTGCAAACATAGTATCCTTACATGTTAATTAGAAAGTCAGTGTGACATCCGCATCTTTCGCAAATTGCAGAAATGTTACAGCACCGCCGACTTCAACCCCATCAACAAACACTTCTTTTTCAAGTCCCATGACATCCATTGTCATTTGACAGCCTATCAATTTAACCCCTAGTTCGATTGCCATAGCAACCATATTAGGAATAGAAGGTACATTTGCCTTTGCAAAACCTTCGGCAAAATGCTCTTTTCCTTCTGGCATAGGCAGTTGATGATTGGCTTCTTTATGAATCAAGTGTAATCCTTCAAAGGTAAAGAAAATAGCCACCTCTTGATCCATTGCCGCTGCTGCTGTGGCAATATTAAAAACCTTGTATGCATCGAATAATCCACCATTACTTGCGATAATTGCTACTTTTTCACTCATTATTATTCCTCCTGTTTAAATATAAAATAAAAGACTATGATTCTAGCTAAATGTATTACTATATACACAAAAGTACCTATAGGGGTATAGTAATTACAAAAAAATTATTCAACCATCCCTTCCCAAGCAAGCATTCCTCCTATTAAGTTCACCACGTTAAATCCATGGCTTTCAAGGAATTGCATAGCCCGACCACTCCTGCCTCCTGAATGGCAAACGAGAATATACTCTTTTGATTTATCTAGCTCATGCATTCGAAACTCAATTAATCCTAATGGAATATTTACAGCACCTGGAATTTTTCCCGCTGCTACTTCATTACCTTCACGAACATCAATGATATTTAATGACTTTCCTTCGTTTAATAACGCTTGAACTTGTGTTGCTGTGATTTGTTTCAATTGAACATTCCTCCTGCTATTTGTTTACAGCCAAGCACTCATGCCGCCTTTGACATTTGTTACTTTTAAAAAGCCTAATTTTTTTAAAGTCTTACTAGCCTGCATACTTCTCATTCCACTTTGACAAATCACAATGACTTCTTTTTCCATCGACAGTTCTTTCTCTGCTTTTTCATTAAGTTGATGAAGAGGAATATTTTTAAAACCTCTAATATGATTTCCCTTAAATTCTCCCGGTGTACGGACATCAACGAATTGTTTGTTTTTGTTATTTAATTCGGCTTTTAACTCTGTTGTTGAAATAGTGTGAATCCCCTTTGTTGGTAAGAACCTCTTAAGGATAAAGTATAGAAAAAGAGCAATAACAAGATAATTTACATATTCCATTGGCAACCTCCCATATTTCATTTTCTCCATATACCTATATGGGTATATGTTAAGTTAAAAAAATAAATCTTTTTTAACTCTCTTTTCATCCTCCTTCAACAGAAGAAATATGATTTACAGGTTTAATCATATACCCCATTGGGTATATTGTCAATAAAATAAATGAAACATATTAACTACATCCTACATTATAAACTCCACTGTGTATTTTTAAATAACCAGGAAACAGAGCGGCTAATTCTTTTGCTTCCTTTCTTACTTTAATAGTGTGCCACCAAACTAAATCGTAAAATTCCAATGAACAAAAGAGAAATTCCCAAACTACTATTTTCCGCTTCATCGCTTCTGTAAGCTTTGAATCCATACCGCAAAATCAGCAAAGGACCCTAGATCAATCAGCAGGGTCCTTTTCTACATGATTTCTATTAATCTCTTTTGAGTATTAGTTTCTGATGTTCTAAAACGTATTCACAATCGGCAACACGGTCTAGAAAGGTTCGATCATGCGATACAAGAAGAACCGTTCCTTCATAGTTTTTTAAAAATTGTTCTAACGCTTCGATACAGAAAACATCCAAAAAGTTTGTTGGTTCATCTAAAACTAACACATTATACCTTCCTAAAAACAGCTGACACAGCACTAGACGAATAGACTCTCCACCACTTAACTCACGAACATTCTTTCTTAAATCATTTCCGGTAAAACTCATGGAGTGAAGGACCGAACGGATTTTGCTATCATCGTAGTCACTTCTAGCTTTCATAAAACCGAATACGGATTCATCTTTCGGAAAATGATAATCCATTTGTTCATAAACGCCAATGACCGCTTTTGGGGAAATCGTTATTCCTTCACCTCTCTGTAAAACATGGCGCAGTAACGTCGTTTTTCCTGAACCATTTTTACCAGTAATGGCAATGGTCTTACCCAACGGAAACTGGAAGCTTGCTTCTTCGAGCAGTATCTTTTTCCCTGCTTTTAGTGTTAAGCGATCGGCCATAATGGGAAACTTATTGTACAATTGAAGTGCGCTGGATTGATGGAATCGAATCGTTTGCTCCTCTTTAGGGGCTTCCACCACTTCCAGCTGTTCCACTCTCTGCTCCATCGCTTTTGCTGCTCGTTGCACGGCTTTTTGACTCGTATCCTTCGATTTGGTCATAAACATTTTATTCGCTTTTGCTTTTGCTTGTTTCTTGGACATTTGTCCATTCGCCTGTGTGATTTTCTCAGCCTTCTTCATCTTTTCTTCTGCAGCCTTCATCAGACGTGATTTTTCTTTGACATACTTCTCATGCTGTTCCTGCTGCTGTTTTTTCTGAAGCTCTTTTTGTGCGACATAATCAGAGTAGTTGCCTGTATATTCGGTTACCTTCCCATCTTCCACTTCCCAAATTTTCGTCACAAGCTGATCTAATACATATCGATCATGGCTTACTATGATTAAGGCACCATAATAGTAAGTTAATTCTTCGATAAAAAATTGGATGCCCTCTGCATCAAGATGGGTGGTTGGTTCATCAATGAGCAGCCCCTCATGATAGTTTGAGAATATTTGAGCTAGCTTTAGTCTTGTCTGCTCACCACCGCTAAAGTTTTCCCTTTCTGTATCTGGAATAGACAACTTCCCTTTAAGTTCGTACTCTATCTCTGATTTCTCAGGTGTACTTAATTGATCAAAATAGGCAAAATCGATTAAGCGTTTCACCTGTCCTTTTTCTGGCTTCAGTTGACCATTCATTAGCTTCAACAGGGTGCTTTTACCGGCACCATTTTTACCCACAATACCAATCCGGTCAAATTGGTGTACAGCGAGCCTTGGAATATTTAATATGACTCTATCTAAAAATGACCATTCAATGTTCTCCATTTCAATACATACATGTTCCATTACTCTCTTCCTTTCAAATAAAAATCACAAGCGTCTGCCTGTGACTGAGAGTAAAGGGACATAGACCTATCCTTATAAGAGGAGAAGGCTATTAGAAGCCGTCAGCAAATAAACCTGCCTTTGGAACACAATAAAGAAAGGTAAAAGAGACAAAAATAAAGAAAGGCAGAACAAGCTGCCTTTCCTTGCATGTCATATTTTCCACACATAATTAGACAATCGAACCCACTTCAAGTAGGGAAACCAATTGCTGGCGTGTGGTGAATGATGATTTCACAAATATGAAATGAAGATTATTAAAAAAGGACAGACTAATCCCGTTTACTCTGCATACACAAACAGAGCCTTTGAACGTATTCAATTACTGGTTCAAAGTTGGGAATCGTAGTCTCATTGCATGTGTCATTTTTTAATAATCCTCCTTAATACGATATAAAAATACAAGAATAATTGTAAATCCTTTATTAATAAAAATCAATTACTTTATACAACGCTGAGTAAATTTATCACCTATACATTTGGATCAAAAGGAGCTTTATTCACGTGTTTCAACGATGTTAGAAAAGGTTCCGATATTTTCCGTACAAAAAATATCGAGTGAAAGATTATTTTTGATGATACTATGCAGATGTAAGGAGGGAAATACATGTTACAAGAATTGAATCATTTAATGGATTACATTGAAACACATTTAACGGAAGAAATCTCTGGAAAAGATATATCAAGAATTGTAGGACTATCTGATTATCACTTTAAAAGAATGTTTTCCTATATGGCTGGAATGTCTTTGAATGAATATATCAAAAACCGGAGATTATCAACTGCGAATGTTGATTTAATAAACGGAGCAAAAGTGACCGAAATTGCCTATAAATATGGCTATCAATCTGTAGAAGGATTTTCAAGAGCCTTTCGTGATTGGAGCGGTTTTTTACCTTCAGAAGTAACGAAAAACAAAATTCAAAAATCATTTCCCAAATTTACATTTTTTATAGATATAAGAGGAGGAAAATCGATGGAATTCAAAATAGAAAAAAAAGAGCAGTTCAATATCGTAGGTGTATCCAAAAGAGTTCCCATTCAATTTGAAGGCGAAAACAATGCTATCGTAGAACTAGCCCGGACAATTACCGAACAACAAAGAAATGAAATGCATCAATTAGCTGATTTATACCCTCACCAAGTCCTGAATGTATCTTATGATTTTGATGATGGTTATTTAGAAGAAAAAGGATATTTAACACATATGATTGGTTTTGCAACGACAAAAGAAAACCCGTTCGATGATTTAGAACAAATTTCAATTGACGAAAGTTTATGGGCCATTTTCCCTAATCAAGGACCATTCCCTGCTACGCTTCAAGAAACTCATGCAAAAATTTATTCTGAATGGCTGCCTTCTTCAGAATATGAAGCAGCAGATTTACCTGGAATTTCTTTTACAAAATACAATGGTCCGTCAGAAAATGTATATAGTGAAATTTGGTTGCCAGTAAAGAAAAAATGAGCAAAAACCTTTGATACTGATTATTTTTACTTTAACTCAATGTGTAGAAATAATGGAAATACTAGATGAAAAGACATCTAAACGAATGGATGCTTTGTTTCATATGTAAAATAATAACAAGCTGAAAATAAACAAGTTATGGTTCTTTCCTTGATTATTTTCGGCTTGTTCCTATGAAAAAATATACTGCCATAAACAGCATGTTTCATTGTCTACAGGTACTATCGTTGAAAAGAAAAAACGCCTCATTTCCTGCACATACCAACAATCAGCTAAGCTGTTATTGTAGATTCATTCCAAATTTATGATGCATATCATCTATGAGCATTTGATAATAATTATGACTGACAAAGCCTTTTGCCCCTCGTAGAATTTCTGTTATATAGTGCAAAGGCGGGGCCACTTCCTCCTCTTTATCAACAACTAAAAACGTTAAAACATTCTTATATGTTATTCCATCAATTGTTACATCGATAAAAGCCGGACGATAAATATGAGCTGCCACTCCCTCTCTTCGATATAAATAATCCAAAGTTTCATTGGAAATTTGATAAACTTTCCCTTCTGCATGCTCAGTTGATTCGATAAGATCTGCTCGTCCGCCATCACGAGCTTTTAGGGTATAGGCGACGGAATAATTCTTTGCAATCCCGCAACCTAGCACTCTTTCAAACTGGTGTTTCACGTTATCTCTCTTAAATCTCTCATCATCCATACATGACCCATAGGCAAAGTATAGAAGCTCGTCCTGCTGTAAATAACGATGGCACTTCCAATCACCAAACCTTATTTCAGCTAATTCATAAATGGTTTCAGAGGCATACACATACACATAGGCTTCGATTGTGCCAAAATCCGTATGTACCACTTGTGTTATTCGTTCATATAGATTGTCCATACCTTCTCCTTCATATCCTTCCAGCACATCAAGCTGCTTAAGCTGTTTGGCCGTTACTTCGTACACTTCACCATACACTCTTTTACTTGTACTTGCGGCCATTCCCGGATATCCATTCCCTGTGTCATACAGGATTCCATTTGTCCAGCATTGACTGCTCACACACTTAGCCTTTTCTATTAAATAATGATTTGACTCATGTTTCCGTAATGTGCCGTACACAAACACGCGGTATAAACTTTCCATTTTTATCATTCACCTTTCCATTCGATTTACTTGAGTATACAAAATTTACCACGACACAATTGTCACAATCTGGCACTTATTCATTGTTTTGCCAAAATTTAATAGACAATCCGTTAATCCTGTTGTTTTTTGGCATGAATACCGTTCGATTGTGAAGGATTACATTTAAAAGAACATCAGTGTAATTGAAAGAAAGCCAAGACTACTCACCGTTCAATCAGGAGAAGTCTTGGCTTTCTTATCAAGTGAATATGCTTATTTTCATCCGATAGGATTTATCCAAAAGAGCCCGATTACTCTAACGGTGGCCTTCTTCCGCCTTCATTGCATCCGCTTTTGTTTCATGAACAGTGCCAAATGGATGTTCTGGCGGAGCATAAATTGTATATAACTTTAATGGCGCATTTCCAGTGTTAGTCACATTATGCCACTTTCCAGCAGGAACCATTATGGCATGATTATCAGAAACTCTTTTTTCATAACTCAAGTTATTTTTGGTATCACCTATTTGAACAAGTCCCTGACCTCTTTCAATACGTATAAATTGATCAACATGGTGATGAACTTCTAAACCAATATCTTCCCCAACACCAATACTCATCAATGTCACTTGCAAATGTTTCCCAGTCCATAGGGCATTTCGAAAGGTACGGTTTCGCTTGGCTGCTTCTTCTATATTTATTACATACGGCTGTTTTCCTTGATCTTTAAATACCCTATTCTCTTCTTCCGCTTCCATTTGTCTGAAGGGATGCCCGTTCCGATTGTCTATTGCTTGCGGGTATCCCCAATATACGGGATGTTGTCGAAGATAAGGCGTTGGTGCATTCACATAGTAACGGGGATACATGTAATGTGGAAAGTACATCATTCTCACTCCTCATTTATAATCACAAAATATCCTATGTGTCATGCCCAATAAATGTACTTTCCGCTTCTGATAACGTTTTTTATTTAGGATAAATCTTCAATTATATTATCAGATGTTGTACTTTCATCCTATTTCTACAAACAGAGATTCGTTTCTTTCATGATTGAAAGAGATGACTCGTTTCAACTCCTCTTTGTCTTGCTATTACATACAAGTAAACGATTGTATTTGTCTCAGACTGATTCCAAAGAACATCCAATTAAAGCCATTCCAGCGCCATCCAGAAACAGAAGTACGACCAACAAATACTGGATAGAACCAAAATTGCTGTCGATTATTTAACCAGACATACGTATATCTGAATAAACAGCCTCTAATACTGCCTGGATCAACGGCAAATGCTCCAACTTGTGTTTGGGCTGGAACGAAGGATGGAGGCGGTGCGCTAGGTGGTCCGGATTGGGGGCCTTGACCAGGACCTGGAAATCCAGGAGGTCCTGGCGGTGGTCCAGCGGGTCCTCCTGGTGAAGGAAACAAAGGACCAAAAAGTCTCTCATCATAATAGTAATCTTCCGTTGGAAACGGTGTTGATTGGTCATCACCTAATTGATTATATGGATGATAATAAAATGATTGATCATTTGGATACATCATGGGCACATCCTTTCATTTATCTATATCATCCTATTCATCTATTATTGACCTATCAACTTGTACCTACATAAATGGTGTGCCTAATTAGATTCTTATTACTGTTTATCAAAACCGAACGTATTTCTGGAGTATGATTCATAAACCTTTCATGTAAGCAATATTTTTCACAATAATTAATCCCTGCTTAACCTTATTCGATAATAAACTCTTAAAAAGGTAAGAACCAATCCAAAGATAAATACAATGGCTAAAAAAATCATTGCCGCTGGATAAAGGCCAAATGCATCCATCATCGTTGAACTATTATCCTTTAGAGTAGGAACAATAAATAATAACCAGCCGATGCCCACAACAGGTATTAATTGTGGAATTAAACGCAGATAAAATCTCCAAACGGGATGTTGTTTACGTTTATCCGACCATTTTTTACTCCTTCGTATTCCTCTAATTCCTAAAATAAGGTAAACCAATGTGAGAGCACCAAGTGATAAATCAATGATTTTAGGTGTTGATGCTTTCAACTCAGGATCATGTCCCTCAGTCAATTGTATAATTCCTGAACTCATTTCGTATGGATGTTCGAATGTAGGAGTAAAGCTATTCAATAAAACGGCAACAGCATAGCCGCTGCTCGGAACAATGTCTTGTTGTGATTGGAAAGTAGAGATGGATCCGCTATGCGAAATCCGTGAAGGTTGGATATTTGGAGAGCTAATTGACCACCCAAGCCCATATTTTCCACTTCCAGGTTGTGGTGAATATGATTCTTTCAGTAGCTCTAGAGATAATACTTGTTCTCCTGTGCTAATTTTCCCCTCGTTCGTATGTAAAGACAGCCATTTTCCCATATCACTAGCCGTAGTAAAGATACTGCCTGAACCACTGAACATTTTTTCAAGCTCTGTCCATGGCACTGCTGTACCATATAATGTGACATACCCGCGAGAGATTCCTTTCTCTTTTTCGATTTCCCCAGAGTTAACCAAAGAAACAGAGTCAGTCATTCCAAGCGGTAAAAATACCTTTTGTGTTAGATAGTCATTAAACGCCATCCCGCTCATTTGCTCTACCAAATAGGCAAGAGTCCAGTAGTTTGCATTACTATACAAATATTTTTCTCCAGGCTCAGATTGCAGCTTCCAATCCTGAAGACGTTCTACACCTTTTTTTAACGTATTCGCTGGGGCTACAATCGTAGGATTCGGCAGTCCGGATGTGTGACTTAGCAGTTGGCTTACTGTCACCTGTTTCCACCTTTCATCATCAAGTGTTAGTTCCGGAAGATAATGAATAACGGGGTCATCTAGTTGAACTTTTCCCTCATCCACCAATTGCAAAACAGCAAATGCAGTAAATGGCTTTGAACCAGAAGCAATACCTATTTTAGACTTAGCCGTTAGTGGTTTTCCGTCAGAATCATGACCAAATCCTTTTTCATAGAGTACGTTTCCATCCTTAACAATAACAATTGCTGCACCAGGCAATCCGTTTTTTTCGAGATAATTCATTACATACTCATCAACATCTTCCGTATCGAATGCTTCAGCAGAATGAGCTAATAATGGGACAGGGCATAATGTTAGGAGAAGATAAATCATTAGTAGAAAGATAAAACTCTTTTTTACACGCATAACTTTTACTCCTTTCCTAATTAATACTCTCTCAAATAGTTTGGCTCCTTACTCGCTCTTTATTTAATTTCTTAGATATACTTTCGTTTGATACACATAAACATAGTATTCGAATATTTGCGATAGAAAGTTGTCTACACCCAATAAATCAAACAAACGCATTGATTCCATCAAACAAAACGATAGTGTAACAAGGTTTTTAGAAATATCTGCAGAATAATAAAATATAATGAAGGAAAACAAGTTCTTTAATTAAATAAAATGGAAGATAGGAGTTAGTAAAGATGTTAGATAAAATAAAGGATGCATTTACATCTAAGCCATTAATATGCACTCATTGTGGAGGAAAAATTGAAGAAGGAGAAAGATTCACTGCTAATATAACAATGCCCTCTGAAAAAGATATGTTAGTATCAAGATTAGATAATGCAATTGCAAGAACCGCTAACAGTGTAATTTGTGAAAGATGTCAGTCAGAGGTATAAAAAATAATTATACTATTAAACAAACAATAAGCGGATTCGACTGAAAATAGCGAATCCGCTTATTAATTTGATAAAAACAACAGTCAAGTTAAACAGAGCCTATTTGATAAAAAACCCCACACTTCCTTCTTGAAGTATGACACCTAGGTTATATTTAGGGTTATTTAAAAATGAATGTTACATCCTCTACAAAGTTAGTTGTTTAGAAAGTTTACTCCTATTCCGTAATGGAGTTATTCTGAGCAATCTGAATAAGATTCCCGCATGTATCATCGAAAACAGCGATTGTAACCGGCCCCATTTCTGTCGGCTTCATTGTAAATCTCACACCAAGATCCAGTAAACGTTCATATTCTTTTTGAACATCCTCAACTCCAAACATCGTTACTGGAATACCGTCGGCAAATAATTTCTTTTGATACTCCTTAGCGGCTGGATGGTTATTGGGTTCGAGCAAAAGCTCAGTCCCTTTCTGATCCTCGGGAGAGACAAGTGTTATCCACCTAAATTCTCCTGTGGGAACGTCATGCTTTTTTACAAAACCTAGCGTTTCCGAATAAAACTTCAATGCCTTGTCTTGATCTTCTACAAAAATACTGGTAACGATGATTTTCATCCTGTGATTCCTCCATTATGATTTATTTTGTATGGTGCTGTGCTAATCATCCTGTTGTATGCAAGACAACCTGCATTTTCGTTAGATAGTCCTGTTACCCTTTTAAAGAATTACTCTACCCATCCTTTCAGCAAGTCTTTAAGTGGTTCATTGTTAAACATAAGGACTCGATATTTTCCCTTTCGTTTTGAGAGTACAAGCCCAGCATCCTCTAATATCGTAAGATGCTTAGCAATTGCCTGTCTCGAAATGGAAAGTTCGTGCTTCATAATAAGACGTGCCGTAAGTTCAAACAACGTCATCTCGCTGCGTTCGGATAATTCGTCTAATATAAGCCTTCGTGTCGAGTCGCTAAGTGCCTTGAATATTGCATCTTTATCCCATTTCATATATCGATTATAAGCAACTAAAAGGTTGCATGTCAAGTATAAGCAACTTTTTAGTTACCTATTAAACATTGGCATTCTCTCTTGAAATCGTATATATGAGTACGAAAAAATATGCGGGTCCTTCATTATTTTCTTGCTATTCTTTTAATAAAAATAATAATGATGATATTAAGACAGTTGAATTTAGGGGGTATAAAGATGGAGGAAAAAGTATGGAAAGCCATCCAAGACATCTATCCTGATGATTATGCTTGGTGTTATGGATGCGGCCGATTAAACGAAAATGGCTACCAACTACGCACAGGCTGGTTTGGCGAAAAAACAGTCACTTATTATACACCACGACCCGAGCATAAAAGTATTCCGGGTTTTGTTTATGGCGGTTTATTAGCATCGTTAATGGATTGTCATGGGACAGGGTCGGCAGCATTGTTTCTTCACCGTAAGAATGGAAATGAAATAGGTGATGGTGTGGCACCGCCACGATTTGTCACAGCTTCCCTAAAAGTCGATTATCAACACCCAACTCCAGATGGAGAAACACTAAAAGCCATTGGAACGGTCGAAGAAATCCATCCCAAAAAATATAAGGTCTACACAGAGATATTTGCCGGAGACAAACTTGTAGTGACAGGCGAAGTAATAGCTGTGGTTATGCCAAAAACCTTTAGGACGGATGAAAAAAATCATAAATCACCCAACTAGAATGGAACAAGTATCCTATCCTAATATTTGTGATTCATTGTGGTAAACGGTGGCCCGAGAGAAGTTCTTGCGTTTCAATCGCTATTTCCTCCAAGATAAGTAACACAAGAGCCTCTCTTCGTCATTCTCTAGTATGATCAAATTTGTTAAAATAGACCGGTCCCAGCTCCGCTATGAATGAATCGTACTTTTAAAAATGGATTCTGCCATATCTTCATTAATCATTCCTGTAAGATTTAATAACATTTTAATGATTCTCAACGGTTTTAATTGGATTGTTGAATAGATGACAACACCCACTTGTTCTTCCTTAATAAATCCGCAATACGTATGAAATCCCATCGTTGTCCCGCCATGATGAATAATAGGATTGCCACTCCAATCTTTTTTCTCAATAAACCATCCAAGTCCCATATTCATCTTTTTTGATCCTGTTTTCCCGTGAATTTGGTGACAAAGTTCTATTTCGTCTTTCAACGGACTTTCCTTCAGTCCCATTTGATGCTCTAAATATAGCAGCATATCATTCATGGTGCTTTTCAAGGCACCAGCAGCATTTATCGATGGCAATTCAATGGGAGGGATTCGAATTCCTTTTTTATTATAGGCTTTTACATAACGTTGATATTGTTCCGGAGTCCCATTGATAAAAGTATCCTTCATCCCTAATGGCTCCAAAATTTCTGTTCTAATCGCTTCTTCATAAGTGGATCCTATGATTTCTGCTAATACGTTGCCCAATAAGCCTACACCTATATTAGAATAACCCCATTTTTTATCAATCTCTTTTTTTAAGTCAAAATCAACAAAAAATTGGTGGACATCCTCATGTGAAAAATATTTATACGGATTATCTTTTTCGTCTTTATGTTCCTTCATGCGTTGGCGGATTTTCTTCATATCTTCTCTTGGCAGGCCAGAACGATGTGTGGATAGATGGCGAAAGGTTACTTCCTTTCCATTAGCAGATAATGCTCTTTTATACTCTGGTTTGTATGAGGATATTGGTTCATCTAAAGATATCGTGTGATTTAAAATTAACTTTGATAATAGCAAACTCGTAAATGTTTTGGTTGTTGAACCGATTTCAAATACACAATCCCCTAATTCCACATCCCCATGACCATCATACATATTTCCCTTTATCCATTTTTCATTTTTTGTTACTGCCCCAGCAACAATACTTGCTTTCTTCGCGTTATCTAATTCTCTTTTTATCAATACTTCGGTTTCCTTAGTCATCACACCAATCGCCCCGTTCGTATGTGTAATAGACTTACAATGAATCAATATATCTATACGTTTAAATAAATCATAAGATTCACTAAAATCTACAATCTAGTCCTAATATAGAAATAAGCGCTAATCCTTGTTGCAGGTTAGCGCCTTTATGAATAATCTAGGCTCGATGTTCTTACCCATTAGAATGAAAACTCAATTTCTCGCGTACAGTAAAAAATCTAAATTATTATTTCAGATATGTATAAGGAAATATTAAGTCTATTTCCTCTGAATGGTTAAAGAAATGAGGAGTTACGAATCAAAGTTCATTTCAATGATACAGTATAAATAGAAATAAGACTAAACATACAATCAATTCAAAAAATTTTATGTTTAGCCTTGTTATTATCTAAGGAGTGAATTTAGTTAGGAACCACGTTTACTGTAATAGGTAATTGATACTTTTCTGCTGGTAATGGGCGACTAAAATAATAACCCTGTCCCTCATCACATTGTTCATCTTTAAGAAAAGATAATTGAATTTCATTCTCTATCCCTTCTGCAATGACCCCCATGTTTAATTTTTGGGCCAATGAAATGATCGTTGAAGTTATAGCCTTACCATTTAAACCATCACTAATATCATTAATAAAAGAACGATCGATTTTCACCCGGTCAAATGAAAATTGTCTTAAATAACTAAGTGATGTGTACCCAGTACCAAAATCATCAATGGCTATTGAAACGCCTAATTTCTTTAATTTTACTAAATTATCTTTCATATATTCAGTATCTTCCATAAGAATGCTCTCTGTTACTTCAAGCTCTAACCATTGTGAATCAAGTCCCGTTTCTTCTAATATTCCTTCCACTGTTTCTACAAAACTTTGATGTTGAAGTTGGATAGTGGAAATATTAACAGATATTTTAAAAGGAGGATGACCTTGTTCCTGCCATTTTTTATTTTGATTACAGGCTGTATAGAGCACCCACTTGCCTATTAGAAAGATTTGACCGCTTTCTTCTGAAATGGGTATGAACGTATCTGGTGACAAAAGTCCAAATTCAGGATGTTTCCATCGTATTAATGATTCCATACCGCTTATCTTTCCAGTATTTAAATCAATGATAGGCTGATAGTATAGAACAAATTCCCGATTACTAATGGCAGTCTTCAAATCTTTCTCAATAGTAAGCTTATAAGCTGTATTAAGGTCAAGCTCTTCTGAGTAAACGGTGAAATTATTTTTCCCAAATTTTTTGGTATAATACATAGCTGTATCTGCATTTTTTACTAATTCTGCTGCATTCTCTACATTGCCATGGCTAAATGCAATCCCGATACTGGCTGAAACGGATACAGAATGTCCACATATGTTAAAAGGTTGAGCTAATACTTGGTTAAGTCGTTGGGCTAGTATAATGGCTTCAGTCTCACTGGTTTTAGGTAACATTATCGCAAACTCGTCTCCAGCAAATCTACTAATCGTATCGGTTTTACGAAGATTATCTCTAAATCGTTCTGAAACTCTCTTTAAAAATTCATCACCTAAATGGTGACCTAACGAATCATTAATAAATTTAAAACGGTCTAAATCGACAAATAAAACAGCTGTTTTGTGCTTAGCTTCCTTTGAATATTCGACAACCTGTTGTAATCGATCTTCAAATAATCTTCTATTAGGCAAAGACGTTAACGAATCGTAGAAAGCAAGTTCTTCCATTTTTCTATTGTATTCTACTCTTTCCGTTATATCTTTTGCAATACCGTACGCGCCTACTATTTTTCCATCTATTTTCATAGGAAAAGTAGTAATGTTTAGATGTTTCTGGCTGCCATCTTTTTTGGTAATTGAAAGATCCTGGATATTTATATGCCCATTAATAGCACTTTCAAAATTATGAATGGCCATAGGCAAATCTTCTGAAAGAATGAGCGGAGTAAAGGTCATATCTAATAATTCACTGATAGAATAACCCGTCAAAACTTCACAGCCTGGGTTTATATCGGTGAATTTACCATCCAAATCAAATGTAAAAATTGCATCTGGATTATTATAGAACAGTGATTTAAAGCGTTCTTCGTTTTCTTTAAGCTTTTTGTGAGCCGTGACTTCTTCAGTTATATCAATGATGCTCCCCACAAAAATTGTTTTATCTTCCTTCGTTATTTTTGTGGCATGTATCTCAACAAAAATTAGGTTGCCATCTTTTTTTATTGCTCTTACACGATAGCGTACATTCGTTTCTTTTCCTAACAGTCTTTTATTGATATTCTCCTGAAATAATGGTATATCATCCTCATGTATTAATGTTTCTGGTGTCAGTAGTCCAGCAATCAGTTCTTGTTCCTCATACCCTATTAAATTGCAAAAGCGGCTATTTACATACGAAAATTCCCCATCTTCCAAAATATACATTCCAATAGGGGCATTCTGTATCATGACCTTAAACATTTCCTTATAAATAGTTAGAGCGTTCTGAAGATTTCCATCCACTTGGTTTAATATTGCATCTAAACTATTTATTATTTTATTCTCCGATTCTGTTTTATTCATTTAATTTACCCCCATAAATATTTTCCAGATTCAAAAAAAGAGCATAGTGCAATTGAAGTAAATTAAACCAGAGGATATATAATGTAGGTAAGTAAATTAGCGGGTAAAATAATCTATAACTAATCCTTTTACAATTTCCTTCGGGTAACCCAGCCATCATAACCCAAGCCTCTTAGACCTGTAGTTTTGCGCCCTCATTTTTTTCAATAAGTTTGCCTTTTTCACTGGATAAATATAACGAATCTATTGGATTTTACATTAATAAAGATGAATTTACAATATATAATCTCTAATGCAGTTCCACCAACTAATGGTAAAAAAACTGGCACTTTTATTAATAATATATACCACCTGATACCATTTCCCCTCTTCGTCTATTTTGTACAGAGAACATCATATCCCAAAGCTAATCCAAGTATCTTTCCCGTTTGACAAGATCCAAACCTGCTATTATCATCAATTCAAGCGTATGTATAGGAGAGAGAAAAATGAAAATTTATATTGATGCAGATGCTTGTCCGGTAAAAGATATTATTATTTCGGAAGGTAGAAAAGCAGAAATTCCTGTTGTCATGGTTACTAGCTTTTCTCATTTTTCGAATGCGGAACAACCATCAGGAGTGGAAACGATTTATGTTGATTCAGGAGCAGATGCTGCGGATTACCGAATTATGAAGTTAGCAGAAAAAGGAGACCTCATTGTTACGCAAGATTATGGACTTGCTTCCCTCGGATTAGCAAAAGGCTGTATCGTTCTTCACCATAAAGGGTTTATCTATACAAACGAAAACATTGACCAATTATTACAAACACGTTATTTAAGTGCAATGGCTCGAAAAGGCGGAAAGCGTACAAAGGGACCAAAACCATTTACATCAGAAGATAGAGAAAAATTTAGGGAGCTTTTTATAAAAGTCATTTCAAAGATTGAATAATTTGTCAAAAAAAGGAACAAGAGTTTATAATCAACCTTGCTCCTTTTTACCTTGTTTTTTATCTCAATAGAAATGTTGTTATGTTATCCTCCCTGTTTTTCTTATATCTCCTCGTTTTTCTTTATTCTTCAGAAAACCAATATTTGTCGAATAACAACCGCATAAATAGTCGGAAAATTTAAAAATAAAAGGGTATTCTTTAGTGTTTAACTGTTATATAATAGCATTAAGTTATTAATATCTGTTATGTATTAAAGGGAGGATGATGAAAATGCTTTCTAATCAAGAGCGTGATAACATAATCCAATTTTTAGTAAATTATTTTGGCGGGAATCGTTTTCAATTAGAGAAGATGAGCGATTATTCACTCGATAATACCTACGAATTTGCCTATCAGAGAAAGCTAATGGAAAGTGATTTTTAAATCAATCGAGGGTCAAGAAACGTGAGCCATATGAGCTGTAATAGGTTGACGTTCCTTGACCCTCTGTTTTATTTCATTCACGATGGTAATAAAATATACACCTCTTCAAGCTCTACTTCTACTTGGAAGGTTTTCACACAACCATTATCAGGCTTCTGAACCAAGCCATCCACGACACTGATTTTCCAGTCATGCATGGGACAAAAAACATAATCCCCACTAACAATCCCTTCTACTAAAACGCCGCCTTTGTGCGGACAGCGATTTTCTATTGCACGAAATTCTCCATTTTCTAAATGAAAGAGAGCTATTTCATTTACACCAATCTTTATTGTTTTTCCAATGTTTTTAGGCATTTCGCTCACTTTTGCCACCTTAACCCGTTGAAGAGTTGTTCCCATTTGGATTCCTCCTATTCATGCTTAGTTTACCATTACAGGAATAGTCACTTTATTGTAATATTCCTTTTGAATGGATTCATCGTTAATGACCTCTTTCCATGGATCACTTAATACCGCTAAAGCCTCATCTAAACGATGATTCAACTCACTTACTTTCTCTTTATCATTTAGTACGGATTTAATAGCTTCTAATCCCATTCTCTCCACCCAGACTGAGGTTCTTTCTAGATAATGTGCTGTTTCCCGATAATATTGAAAATAAGCACCTGTTATCTCCATTACTTCTTGACTCGTTTTTACTTTGCAGAGTAACTCAGCTGCCCTCAAGTGAGTACCTCCGTTACCGCCCACATAAATTTCCCAGCCCCCGTCAACACCAACAATACCAACGTCTTTAATGCCAGACTCAGCACAGTTACGAGGACAAGCAGACACAGCCATCTTCACTTTATGCGGGGTGCTTACACGCTCTAATTTCTTTTCCAAAGCAATACCCAGGCCCATTGAATCTTGTGTCCCAAAACGGCAAAAACTTTCACCCACACAGGTTTTTACCGTTCGAAGTGTTTTTCCATAAGCATACCCTGATGGCATATCCAACTCCGCCCATACACTTGGAAGATGTTCCTTCTCAATTCCAAATAAATCGATTCGTTGCCCTCCAGTCACCTTTACAAGCTTCGCATGATATTTCTCGGCTACATCTGCAATTTTCCTTAATTGCTCTGGACTTGTGACTCCTCCATACATTCTTGGCACGACCGAGAATGTACCATCCTTCTGGATATTTGCGTGAAGACGTTCATTGACAAAACGAGATTCCTTTTCATCTTTATATTGAACCGGATGAATCATGCCTAAATAGTAATTCAATGCAGGTCTACACTTCGAGCACCCGCCATCGGTTTTCCAACCAAGAACGTTCATGACTTCTCTTGTATAAGTTAAGTGTTTATCTCGAATTTCAGCAATCACTTCATCCCTCGATAAGGTAGTACAACTACAAATCGGTTCCTTTTGATTGGCTAGGCTAAATTTGTCTCCTAGCGTCAACTGTAAAAGGTCGCCAACTAATCCCTTGCAGCCTCCACACGAACGGGAAGCATTTGTACAAGCTTTCACTTCATCAATCGTTGTTAAGCCTTGCGTTTGAATAGCAGAAACAATTTCTCCCTTTGTGACTCCATTACAGCCACAAACCACTTCTTCTGCCGGCATCATATCAACAAAACTAACACTTGATAATTCTTCTTTCTCCTTTTTAAAATACTCTGTGACTTCTGTTCCTTTGTTAATCATACTTAACAACCGATTTCCTTCAGATGTATCACCAAATAAAACGGCACCTGAGATTTTTCCATCACGAATGAGTACTTTTTTATACGTGTTTTCCCATTCATTATATTCTTTAATAGACTTCACCTTGTCATCTTCAAAAATCTCACCTGCTGAAAATACATCTACACCAGAGACTTTTAATTTTGTAGATAAAATAGATCCTTCATAAGCATGAGCCTCTAAACCGCAAATTCGCTTAGCTAAAACCTTCCCTTGGTCATATAGCGGCGCCACTAGGCCATACACGATTTCACGATGCTCCACACATTCTCCAACGGCATAAATATGAGGGATATTCGTTTCTAAATAATCATTAACAACAATTCCCCGATTAACAGTAATGCCACTTTCTCGGGCTAACTGCACATTCGGCCTGATTCCAGCAGCCATCACTACTAAGTCAGCCTGAATGGCCTCGCCGTCACTAAATTTGAGCCCTTCCACATCCTGTTCACCAAAGATTTCCGTTGTTTGTTTTCCAAGCAAAAAGTTCATTCCTTGCTCTTTTAGTTCCTTTATGAGCATATGACCAGCTGTTGAATCTAACTGCCTCTCCATAACATAGTCAGCAATGTGAACAACATGGACTTTCATTCCTAAATTTAATAAGCCCCTTGCCGCCTCAAGACCCAATAATCCACCGCCAATAACGGCTGCCTTTTTATATTTCTTCGAATATTCAATCATTTTTTCGCAATCTTCAATATTTCTAAACGCGGTAACCCCTTTCTTATCCGACCCAGGAATGGGGATGATAAACGGGATGGAACCTGTAGCTAATATTAATTGGTCAAATTTAACTGCTCGATGTTGATTGGAATAAACGACTTTCTCCTCGGTATCAATCTTTGTGACGGTTTCACCCGTATATAATGTGATTCGATTTTCACTGTACCAGTTCCAATCATTTATAGTAATATCTTTTATTGTTGTATCTCCCTGTAATACGGTGGAAAGTTGAATGCGATTATAGTTTGGATGTGGTTCACTTCCGAAAACAGTAATATCAAAACGATCTGGTTGAAGCGCTAAAATCTCTTCAATACACCGAATACCTGCCATTCCATTTCCAACCAGCACTAATTTTTGCTTCTCCATGTCATATGTCCTCCCGTCATTCTTTGTGGAAAAGTGAGCTGAGCTTTTCTGCATGTTGAAAACCTTTAGTTATACGTTCTATAGCTCTTGTTCTTTCCCTAAACGTTCTTCGTTTGTTTGTTTTCCATCCTTTTTTCGAAGAGTAGTATGTATTGATTATAGTATCCTTCTAATCTACTCACAACATTTATGTCATATTTTCTTACATACTTTGTAATTTTTATTAACATATTTATGTGAAATCCATTCAAATTTTCAGATAAGTAAGATATAATGAAACTATTCATTACATTATTACTTAGCGAGGTGAATAATCATCGTTCGGCAAAATCCTTCTTACAAAGAGAAAAAAGTCATTTCTATAGGAGTTGTGAGTGAATTAACAGGATTGTCAGAAAGACAAATTCGCTATTATGAAGAACGAAAATTAATCTTTCCTGATCGTTCAAAAGGAAGAAATCGTAAATATTCATTTTCTGATGTAGAAGCACTAATGGATATCGCCAATAAAATGGAGGATGGTTTTCAAACACTTGAAATCCGACGCGAAAGGTTGAAGGAACAGAAGAAAGTAGAACAAGAGGAATTGCGCAAAAAAATGATTCAAGGTCAATTAAATGCCCAGTTTGGTTTTAGAGGGAAATAATATCTTCACCAGTCAATCACATAGTAGAATAAGAATCCTTATCGCTATTCTTGTTTTAAAACGCAGCATAAAAGGAGGCTTCTCGCAAGGGGGAGCATCACTCACTTGATGTCTATTTACCCTTAGAGAAAACCTCCTTTTATTAAATGAATAAAGGTTCTACCCACACCGCACATACTTTAAAACCAGGCATTTTACATACAGGATCTAACTCTTCACAGGTTAACTTATTAATGTTTTGAATCCCTCCCCAGTGCATGGGAACAAAAACCGTATCCTCTCGAACAGAATCGGTTAGTTTACTTCGTACAACTATCTGCCCTCTTCTTGAAGCAACCTTCACTAAGGTATCATCCTTTATCTTCCACTTTTGTGCTGTCTTCGGATGGATTTCAACAAAAGACTCTATTTGACGAGAGGCCAACGTATAACTCTTCCTTGTTTGTACCCCTGTTAAATAATGACCTAAAACACGGCCTGTCGTGAGAGTAAGAGGATACTGTTCATCCGTTTGTTCTTTCGGATAATGATGATCAACAGAAATAAACTTTGCCTTGCCGTCCCGATGAGCAAAGGTCACATCAAAAAGACGCTGTTCACCCGGATGATTAAGAGAAGGACAAGGCCAGTAGATTCCTTCCTCCTTCCGCAGACGGTCGTACGTAATCCCATAATAATCCGCCAATCCCCCTCTGCTTGCGACTCGTAACTCTTCAAAAACCTCTTCAGCGCTCCTGTATGGAAAGTAAAATCCCTTCCCCATCTTTTTGGCTATATCACTCAGAATCTCCCAATCTTGTTTTACCATACGGGGTACTGGACGAGTGGCTTCTCTTAGGAGTACCCGCCCCTCCAGATTTGTTATTGTCCCTTCATTTTCAAGATAGGATGCGGCAGGCAGAATCACATCAGCCAACTGAGCGGTTTCAGAAATAAACAAATCTGCTACAACAAGAAAATCTAACTTTCGAATCCCTTCCTCTACAAAATTGGCATTGGGGTTGGATAGAATCGGATTGGACCCCATCAGAAACAAGGCACGAATTTCTTGCGCATGCACTTTTTCCATCATTTCATAGGCGGATACTCCTTTGCGAGGAATCTCTGATGGATGAACCCCCCATACTTCTGCTATATAAGCTCGATCTGTTTCATTCTCAATTGAACGGTAGCCAGGAAGCTGGTCAGCTTTTTGCCCGTGTTCACGGCCGCCTTGACCATTAGCTTGGCCGGTGACAGCACCATAACCGCTGCCGGGTTTGCCTATCTTACCTGTGACAAGCAGCATATTAATAAAATTTCGAACAGCCAAATATCCGTCTGTTTGCTGTTCAACCCCTCTTGCTGTCATAATCATTCCTGATGCTGCCCTTCCAAAACGTCTAGCCGCCTCTTTTATATCCTCTGCCGAAACGCCTGCTTCGCTTGCGAGTACATCCAGGTCAAGTGATTCGACATACTGTTTTACCTCATGAAAGCCCGTTGTCCGCTGCTGCACAAAGGAGCTATCTACATAACCCTCCTCTACCAAAACTTTTATCATGGCACTGCTTAACGCAACATCCTTCCCGGGTTTTACTTTCAAGTGTAAGTCAGCCAAGTCCGCTGTCGCTGTATCGCGCGGATCAATCACAATTAAATACGCTCCATTTTTCTTGGCATCAACCAAATAAGGCATGAGGGTTGGTTGGCATTCTGCTATATTGGTTCCGGCTAGAATAAGACACTTTGTATTTCGCACTTCTGACAGAGGATTCGTTAACCCTCTGTCAATCCCAAATGCTTGATTACTTGCCGTTGCAGCAGCGGACATACAAAACCGCCCATTATAATCAATGTATTTTGTTTGCAAACCAATTCGGGCAAATTTTCCAAGCAGATAAGAAGTTTCGTTTGTTAATGAGCCTCCGCCATAAACGCCAATGACATCTTTCCCATATCTACCCTGTAAATCACAAAACTTTCTTGCGATAAACTCATAGGCTTCTTCCCATGATACAGGCGTAAACCCTCCATTCTTTTTTATTAATGGTTCTGTCACTCGCTCTTTACTCAAAGCATGCTGATACGCATTCATCCCTTTTACACAAAGTCTGCCTTCAGAGGCTGCATTTTGTTTCGGCTCAACCAAATAAGCTGTTTTTCCACCTTCCTCTTTTTCTACCATTCTCATTTTGCATTGAACACTGCAGAACGGACACTGTGTATCCATTACTTTTATCGTTGCGGTTTCCATCATCCATTCACCTGCCCTGCGAAAAGTTCTATCTGATTTTCTTCACAAACCCACATTTTCCTTTTCAGTATTTCTTCCCGTACCATGATTACCCCGATTCTGCTTACCCATTCTGGAAGGGTTTCTAAAAAGTAAGCCCGCTCCCGATACATGTATAAAAGTGCCGATGTCATCGTCATGGCTTCGTTTTCCATAAGTCCAGAGAAAATCCGCTCCTGTTTAACAAACAGCTCCCAACCTCCTGGTGCTCCAATCAACCCTACATCCTCTTGTATGACGTTAATCTCATCACGCGGACTTGCTGATACAGCAATCGTTATATCTGTCGGTAATTGAACAGATTCTAGAAGTTGTTCGAGCTTTACCCCGAGCTGTATAGAATCCCGCATAGCATCCTTTGCATAACGAATGCCCGCACATGTCATAACTGTTCTAAGTGACCCTCCATATACTGGTGTGGGTATTTGTAACATTTTGCGTATCATGTTTATATCCTTTTCTTGAACGCCATATAACTCCAGTCGCGGACCTTTTGCAAGTTTGACTAACGGAATATTAAATTTCTCCACCACATCGGCTATTAATCTCAATTGCTCCGCTCCCGTCACACCCCCGTACATTCTCGGGGCTACCGCAAAGGTTCCATCCTCTTGTTTTGATTCTGTCATCTCCCTATTTGCTTGACCATGTACACCTAAATAATAACGAAGGACCGATTGACAATAAGCACACCCTGACGGATTTTCCCAACCAAGACGCTGCATGATTCGCTCCTTTGAATCGTGCGGAAACTTCCTAATAGACTCTATTACCTCCTGATGGTCCGCTTGGGTACAGGTGCAAATAGGTACTTTTGCTTTCCTTTTGGATACGCCACTTTGCTGCACATAATCTAGGAGACTAGCGACAGTTGAACGGCAGCCGCCACAGGAGCTTGATGCTTTAGTGCAGGCTTTAATTTCCTCTACACTTTTTAAGCTTCGATCAATAATCGCCTCAACAATCTCCCCTTTTGAAACCCCATTACACTCACAAACCTTCTCATGATCTGCCATTTCTGCCATATAGGCATTCTGTTCTTCCTTGCCATTCGTCTCGTTTATTAGCTCTCTATAGTCTGTTTGCTTTTCGATTAATCGCAGCAATCGGCCGCCTTCTTGAATATCACCAAATAAGACTGCCCCAACTAGTTTATTCTGATGAAATACCAGTTTTTTATAGGTGTTTTTTATTCCGTCGTACCATTTGAGGGAGGTATTCTCATTATTTTCCATGATTTCTCCTGTAGAAAAAACATCCACACCTGAGATTTTCAATTGTGTCGATAAAATGGTCCCTTGATAACCAACTGGATTTTCTCCGCATAAATAGGCAGCTAGCACTTTTCCTTGTTCATATAGCGGAGCAACAAGTCCATATACATTCCCCTGGTGTTCCGCACATTCTCCAACGGCATAGACGTTGGCCACATTCGTCCGCATAAAATCATCTACCACAATCGCACGGTTGATGTTAATCGGCGTTCTTTCTGCTAGTTTTATATTGGGAGTCACACCTACTGCCATGACAACTACATCCGCTTCCCGCCACGTGCCATCTGAAAACCGGAGACCTTTCACTCGTTTGTGACCTGTAATTTCGATAGAATATTTTTTTAGAAGAAAGTTCATTCCTTGTTTCTCAAGCTCTTTTTGAAGCATATTGGCAGCAGTAACATCTAATTGGCGATTCATAATATAATCACCGATATGAACAACATCTACCTTCATTCCAAGATTCAACAATCCCCTTGCCGCTTCGAGTCCCAGCAATCCGCCGCCAATCACAATCGCTTTCCTATATCTTTTTGCGGCTTGAACCATCTTTTCACAATCTTGAATCGTTCGAAAGGCCATAACCCCTAACTTATCTGCACCCGGAAGTGGAAGCATAAAAGGATGAGAACCCGTAGCTAAGATCAATTCATCATAGTTGACCTTTCTCCCCTTTGATGACATCACCCATTTTTCTTTCGTATTTAGTTCAATAACAGATTCATCCGTATATAAAGTAATCTGATTTTCTTCGTACCACTTCCAATCATTTAACATGATGCTTTCAATCGTTGTACCTCCTTGAAGGACCTTCGATAACATAATCCGGTTATAATTCGGGTAAGGCTCTTTTCCGAAAATCGTGATTTGAAAAGCATCCCGCTTCATCTTTAAGATTTCCTCCACACACCGTATACCCGCCATCCCATTGCCAACCACAACTAATCTCTTCTTACCCATCAAAACATTCCTGCCCTTCTAGTTTTCAATTGGTAAATAAAGAACGAGGCCTAGTAAGTTCTTAACCTTCATTCATGATTTGATTTTTTATTCGATGTTATGTTACTTAACACGATAATGAAATAAAAAAAGAAAGTCAATTGATTTTCTGAGTTTTATACAGAAACACTGTTAGGTTTTCTAACATAATTATAGAAATCATATCCTTTGGATTATATACTTCGTTTATCAATTGAATGGATTTATGTAAAGGAGAGAAGAAAATGAATGTATTTACTAATTTACGGCAAAATGGTCATGCACCCTCATTATTGGCTTCGTTTTTATACTTTGATGTAAGCTTTATGATTTGGGTATTGCTAGGGGCGCTTGGAGTATATATTACACAGGATTTTAATCTATCTCCTGCTGAAAAAGGGATGGTTGTGGCGATTCCTACTCTTGCTGGTTCTTTCTTCCGTTTAATCATGGGATTACTAACTGACCGGATTGGTCCCCGTCAAACAGCTATTGGCGGAATGCTTGTCACCATGGTGCCGCTAATCTGGGGTTGGTTATTTGGCCATACAATGTCAGAGCTTTATTTTATTGGGATATTGCTTGGAGTAGCTGGTGCTAGTTTTTCTGTCGCCCTTCCTATGGCAAGCAGATGGTATCCACTTCACTTACAAGGAGTGGCAATGGGGATTGCAGGGGCAGGTAATAGCGGAACCGTACTAGCAACCTTATTTGGCCCTCGTATCGCCGAACATATCGGCTGGAATGGGGTGATGGGGGTAGCGCTTATTCCACTAGCACTGGTCTTTATTACTTATATCCTAATAGCCAAAAACCCGCCTAGACAACCTAAACCAGCGCCCATTATCAATTATTTTAAGGTTTTTAAGCAAAAAGACACTTGGTACTTCTGCCTTCTGTATGGTGTAACCTTTGGCGGATTTATCGGATTAACAAGCTATCTTAGTATTTTCTTTGTCGATCAGTACGGATTAAGTAATGTTCAAGCAGGTGATTTTGTCACATTATGTGTCATTGCAGGCAGCTGCGTCCGCCCAATTGGCGGTTATATTTCCGATAAAATAGGCGGAGCAAGAATGTTAACCTTTTTATTTATTTTTCTAGCTATCTTTATGCTTGGTGTTAGTACACTACCTTCCCTAACATACGTAACCATTCTCTTATTTCTAGGCATGATGTGTCTTGGAATGGGAAATGGAGCGGTATTCCAACTAGTTCCTCAACGATTCCAACATGAAATTGGCGTCATCACAGGAATTGTTGGGGCTGCTGGAGGGGTTGGAGGATTTTTCGTTCCAAACTTACTTGGTACCTTAAAACAAACAACAGGAACCTATGCATCAGGCTTCATGGTGTATGCGCTTTTCGGGGTAGCCGCTCTTATCATCTTAATCGTTGCACAATACTCATGGAAAAAAACATGGGCGATGAAAGGGAAAACAGTCTAATAAGTATCACTACGAAAAGATGGCTATGCAGCAAGATTTGCAAGCTCATGATAAAGAAGGACGGAATCAGCGATTAAGCCGTTCCGATAACCTGGAGAAAAAACTACCTTTGCAGCAAAAATAACAAATGAACGAACAATCCCATTAACACGCAAAAAAGCTTAGGAAACTTCCTAAGCTTTTTATATTGTATTTATCATTCTTATTGCATGAACACACCTGTTTATCTATATGTTTCTTGGTCAAATATCTTTCCATTTTTAATAAGGCTTTGTTAAATAATATTGTTGATTTTTGACTCATTTAAGCTGTATGGTCATTTCACACGAATGAGTCAAAAATCTGGCTTATTAACACAGTACTTTAACAAAGCCTTTAATAAAGAGGAGGAATCTATCAACTAACAAGGAAAGTAGAAATCTCGTTCGTCCGATGACACTTTTCAAAATGAGGCATGAAGCTCCTTTACATATCTCTTTTTTCAGTTCAAATTCCTACGAACCTCATTTGTATTTAAAATGGCAGATGTTTATAATAGCTTACGATTATCAAAAATCCTGTGTAGAGTCCTTATTTAACGGGGCAAAACGTGATAGAGGGAGGAAAAGCTGTGTCAATAAACGTAAAACAGAGACGCATTATTTTAGATTTAGCGGTTAGTTTAGATAGTTTTATTGAAGGAAAAAATGGAGAAATTGATTGGTGCATCATGGACGCTGAAATGGATTTTATTTCATTCTTGAATCAAATTGATACGATTCTATATGGGAGAAAAAGCTACGATTTATGGGGGACGTTTACTCCAGAACTTACTGATGCGGCCGAAAAAGAAATGTTTGAATTCATTCATAGTAAAGAGAAATATGTGTTTTCTAAAACACAAAAAGAGAGTGATTCTCATGCCATATTTATCAATGATCACATACATGAAGAAATGATGAAATTAAAGAATAAGCCTGGCAAGGATATCTGGCTATATGGCGGAGCAAGTCTTATTACTACTTTTATGAATTTAGGTCTTGTTGATGAATTTCGATTATCTGTTCATCCGGTTATTTTAGGAGAAGGAAAACCGCTTTTTATTGATATGAAACAACGGATAAATTTGAAATTAGTTCAGACAAAGACCTTCTCCTCTGGCGTTGTGCAACTAATCTATCATCGGAATGACAATGAATCTGCTCATTCATTTCAATGAAGAAATAGTTTACAACATTTCACTTTAAATCCCTCAAAAAAATCTTTTCAGCTGATACTAACCATTGTTATAATATTTAAATCAGTGTGTAGAGATATTGGTATTCGTTTTTCGAACCAAAAATATATGTCTTTATGATTGAGCTATTGATTGCTCAGCCAATACTAGATTGGCAATGAAAAAACTCCACGCAAGACAGGCTAACAAAGCGAAGAACATACATGCGTAATATCAAGCTAAAACGCTTGGGAATTAAAGCTCCCAAGCGTTTTTTTGTTATAATGTTCCCGCTAAACCACCATCAATATTAACCGATGTGCCTGAAACATAGGAAGCAGCATCTGAAACAAGGAAGGTAATTACTTTAGCCGCTTCATCAGTATTGCCAATCCTTCCTATTGGAATTTGGCGATCCTGCCGGGAAAATTGTTCCCATGTTTGTTCTGGATACGTGTCTTTCCACATTTTTTCAATCTGCTCACTTCGAATCCAACCGATACATACTGTATTTACGCGAATGTTATCCGGACCAAGGTCTTTACTCATCGCTTTCGTTAAGGCCATACCCGCAGCCCTGCTGACTGAAGAAGGCAAGGAAGAAGCAGGAGGCGTTTTTCCAATGACTGCAGTTACATTAACGATGGCACCCCCGCCAACTTTTCGCATATGTGGAACGGCATAACGAGAACAATGAATCGCACCGAATAGTTTTAAATCAAGATCTTGCTGCCAAAGTTCTGTTCCTACCTCTTCAAAGGCAAAAGGCTGAGACGTTCCAGCGTTATTAACTAATATATCTAAACGTCCATATTTTTCAACTGTAGCAGTAACTACCCTTTGACAATCCTCTTCTTTTGTCACATCCGTGTCTACAGCTAATACCTCTTTCCCCGTTTGTTCTAGTATGTAAGCCGCGGCTTCTTCTAAACGCTTTTTATTTCTTGCACAAATCGTTACCTCAGCACCTTCTTTTACTAAATATAGTGCTGTTTCTAAGCCAATCCCTCTGCTTGAACCTGTAATGATTGCAACTTTTCCGTTTAACCCTAGTTCCATAGAAAAAACTCCTTTCTGAAAGTTATTCTTCACTTCAATCATCTATTTTTTTATTCTATCATTCTATTATCTCTGTTCTTCTACCCTCCTACAATCATTTAGCTTCGCCTAGCCTTTCCCTGTCACTTCATCATGGTTGCTGTTACTAAGGAAAGAAGAACTTATACATATCCAACTGATTAAATCGACATAGGAATTTCCTTTCTATTATATACGGATAGTAAATAGGATCATGAAATAGAAGGAGAAAACTCGTTTTCTCCTTCTATTTCATGATCCTATCTCTTAGATGAATCAAATATCCACTAGTATCTGTCGAAATATTAAAAAGGACATATATCGTTGTTGCTTTTATTTACTCTAAAAATCTATCCTTTTGAATTTATCTATATTTATTAAATCATATCTAAGAAACTTGCCGCATAGATTAATGTGTTTACATTAGGGGGTGTTGTTCGTTTGTTTTATTCGCTTTTAGTCTTGATCCATGTATTGGCAGCCATTATTGGAATAGGGGTTACCTTTGCGTTTCCTGTCATTTCAAATATGGCAAAAAATTTATCTCAATTAAAGCACACACTAGAACTTCTAAAAAAATTAGAGTTATATCCTAAAATTGGCGGAGGAATTCTAATCATCACAGGGCTCATCATGGGATTCATTACACCTGCTTATTTTAAAGAAATTTGGTTCGTTGGTTCCATCGTACTATATCTCATTATTGAAATCTTAATTTACGTTGTCATCGGTTCCAAAATGAAAATGATTGTTCCCGTTGTTATGAGCGCTGAAGGAGAAGAAATCCCGGAAGAATATCTTGTTGTCGCCAAATCAACCGCCCCTGTCCATATGCTCGCCACTCTTTTAGCCATCATTATCATTATTTTTATGGCAGCGAAGCCTTTTTAATCTTGTTGTCAGATGAACCAAAAAAGCTGACTAGAAATCACTTCAGCCAGCTTTTTCAAATAAAAATAGTTGCATCAACATCTACAAATAAAAGGAACTTGCAAGGAATGCACAAGATTTTCAATGTTATTAACTCTTGGGATACCATTTATTCCAAGGGTGTTTTTGTGAGATTCATTTGATACAATCAACTTCCGCTTTCTGATTTCGGCTCTGTATGGACTGATTTTTTTCCAGGTGCAAACCAGCCAATGAGAGCAATGGCAACTAATATTCCATAGAACGTTAATGTCCATGCTGTACTATGAGGAAAATCATGCTCTAAGATTCCAATATCCTCATGAGCTAGTGTAATAACAGCAAGCTTGACTCCCACCCAAGCAACGATTGCATATGCGGTTGTTTCCAATGCTGGGCGCTTGGCAAGAAGTTGAACGAACCAAGTGGCAGCATACTTAATCAAGATAAGACCGGCAATCCCTCCGAGAACAACAACCGCAAACTTTGCTGCATCCATGCCGCCAAAATTGCCTAGCGGTGAATCTGGAAGACCAAGAGCAAGAGCAACCGCAGCTAATATGGAATCAATGGCAAAAGCCAAATCCGCTATTGCAATGGTCCCAACTGTCGGCCAAAAACCCTTCCCTTTTGCTTCTTTTTCATCATCTTTATGAATATCCTCATTCTTTTTCCCAAAACGCGCCTGAATAATATGCTTTAATCCTAAGTAAAGAAGATAAGCTGCTCCTATCGCCTGAATCTGCCAGACGTTTGCAATAAAAGAAATGCCAAAAAGAGCAACAAATCGAAAAACGAAGGCCATCATGATACCATAATTTATAGCTTTTCTTTTCTGATTATCAGGTAAATGCTTGGCTATAACTGCTAGTACAAGAGCATTGTCAGCCGATAATAATCCTTCTAACCCGATTAAAATTAATAATGCCCAAGCATATTCTAGCCAGATTGACTCCATTCTACTTCTCCCCCTCAAAAACTAAAAATGCTATCTAAGGTCTGTAAACATTAGAATCCCCATTAAGCTATAGGTAATGCTATAGAATAAAATGTATAGAATTCCATATTCAACCTACTCTTTTCATTATAGCATAATCAAAAAAAGGTAGTTCAACAAAAAAAGCGTTAATCCGTAATGAATCAACGCTTTGTTGTCAATAATAATATGAAAAGCTATATGTATATGACTGAATTTTCATGGTTATCTGTTATTATACTTCAACTGGTGAATCTTCTTCATAATATGCTTCCTGGCACTCATCACACCACATCACGATACCATGATTACCTATAAATGTAACTTGAACGAGTTTTCCTTCTTCATAGCATTTTGGACATACATGAACTATCATTTTCATTCAACCTTTCAAGTAGCTATATTCTCCTTTTTTATCTTTTACTAATATAGGCAAAAATATACAATCATTTAAGAATAACAAAGCTATACAAAGAAAACGCCTTGTCCCATAACAAGTATTCCCCTTATTAACGGAAGCGATTATGATATAATTATTAGAAAATTTAGATATTAGTAAGGGGTGCTCGTATGTTTTCAGTTGAAAAAGCCTGTTTAGTAGTGGTGGATGTACAAGGAAAACTAGCAACGATTGTAGAAGAAAGTGAATCGGTCATTGAAAATATAGCCAAGCTTGTGCAGGGAATACAGGCACTGGGGATTCCCCTTCTGTGGCTGGAACAAAACCCTAGCAGATTAGGACCTACAGCAGAAGAAATTGCTCAGCATATAAAAGGTCAACCGATATCCAAAATATCCTTTAGTGCTTGCCGCGAAGAATCATTTATGGAGGCTGTAAAGAGGAGCGGCAGGACGCAATTTCTTGTAACAGGCATTGAAACGCATATTTGTGTGTATCAAACAGCAAGACAGCTAAAGGAACAAGGTTTCGAGGTCGAAGTGGTTGTTGATGCAGTATCCTCTCGCACAAAAGAAAATAAACAAATTGGCTTAGCCAAAATGCAGGCTCTTGGAATTTTGCCAACCAGTACAGAAATGATTTTATATGAACTCATGCAGCGAGGCGACCATGATCAGTTTAAAACCATCTTACAGTTAGTCAAATAATGAATCATGTAACAGTGTAGTAACGAATCTTCCTTTTCTAATTTTTGTGTATTTTACTAGTCGGACTAATGTATCTATATACCTTTCCGTTTGTTTTATGTTTCTCATTGGTTACTCTTATTAATGACAAGAAACTTCTTTCATACTGATTCTAATGATAAAAACACAAAGGTGGTCAAAACATGAAACTAGGCGCATTTTCTGTTAGTTTGAGCGTAAAAGATATTCATAAGTCAAAAGCGTTTTATGAAAACTTGGGTTTTAAAGACCTAGGCGGAGATATTTCTCAAAATTGGCTGATTATGAAGAATGAAAATTGTATCATTGGTCTATTCCAAGGCATGTTTGAAAAGAACATTCTAACCTTTAACCCAGGCTGGGATGAAAATGCCCAAAACCTTGATTCTTTTACAGACGTACGAGAACTACAAAAACAACTTAAAGAAAAAGGAATCGCTATCACCACTGAGGCGGATGAAACAAGTGAAGGTCCAGCATTTATGACACTTGAAGATCCGGATGGAAATCAGATTTTAATTGATCAACACCGCTGAAACACGCAGAGCCAATCCAATGAAGAAACAAAAGGCAGATGGAGCATAAACATTCTCCATCTGCCTTTTTACAATGCTAACCTTATTTTTATTAGAAATGTAATCATGTCTTCCTAACTAGCTTCGTTACCATGTATACTAAGTCGTTTTTATAGGCTTCGATATCAAATTTTTCACCCGTCATGAGCATGCTTTCAGCGATAGCACCTTGAATCATAATTGAAACGTTTTTTACATGAAAATCCGAAAATTCTTTTGTTTCTTGTCCATATCGAATAATCTCCTGTAGATAAACATAGAGTGGATCTTCCTCATCATCTGACAACTTATAATATGGAATATTGTCTTCTGTACGTCCATTAAAGATAATTTCAATAAGCGCAATATTATTCACTCTATGCGTCAGCTGATAGGCTAAAGATGCCTCAATGAACGCTATCAATCGATCATATGCCGTTTCTTTTTTTGAAACTTTATCTTGAATATAGTCAAATTGCTTTTTTAATAAATAAATTAATGTATTGTGTAATACATCTTCCTTATCTTTAAAATGATAAGAGATTAAGCCTGTACTTATCTTTGCCTTCTTTGCAATTTTAGCCAGGCTAATATTTACATAACCAATTTCATCAAGTGTCTCAATCGTAGCTTTAATAATTTGTTCTCTCCTTGCTTCTGCAATAAAAGATGGTTGCTCTCCCACCATCATTCCCCCCTTTCATTCCTATTCTTTTCTCGTTCGCAGTTTATCAATAATCCACAAAACTCCTATAATAAAAAGGACCGATAGGATAACAATATCAAATTTACTTGGATAGTTTTCAATGAATACTCGAATTGGCTCTGGAAGACTACCGCTAAAAATAGAACGAATGATGATTCTGATAATAGACAAAAGGAATAAGATAAGCTGTAACATTAAAAGAACGGGCAATAATGTTACTCCCCCTACTAACCCTCTCCAAGCTAATTCTTTATTAAAAACATAACTGATAGTAGAGAATATGAAAACAATCCCCATAATTGAAAAGATAATCATTCGTATCCAATGAACAAACTCTAATGACTCTTGATTATAGAGATAAATACTATAGGAAAATACAAGTACTGCCAAGATTATACTTATTATAGGTATCATACGTTGAAACCAATGCGGAAGACGATGATAATCGTCTACTTGATTACTCAATACAAAACAGCCCCTTTAATTGATTAACCAATATTTTTTTTGATTGATTAATCAAATTTTACCAACAAATAAACCAATGGTCAATTGAATTTCTATGAAATACTTATGTTTTCATCTAAAATATAGGCTTTGTTAAGTAATATTGTTGATTTTTGACTCATTTAAGCTGTATGGTCATTTCACACGAATGAGTCAAAAATCTGGCTTAACAACACAGTACTTTAACAAAGCCAAAATATAAAAGCCGAATAGATCCAAATAAGGAGCCATTCGGCTTGTTTCAATCGTTAATAAAAAATTCCCGTATGCCTATTCAAACAAAGGACTTACTGCTTTTTCGTAATGGATTCGATCAATCGCCTCTGCAATTAACGGTGCAATCGAGATGGTTTTTACTTTCCTTAGGTTCTTTTCCTCTGGCAATTGAATCGTGTTCGTAACAATTAATTCTGTAATAGGAGACCATTCGATTCTTTCCTTCACATTTCCGGTGAAAACGGGATGCGTACAGCAAGCATAGATGGTTTTCGCCCCGCTTGCATCTAAGGCCTTCGCTGCATAAGAAATAGTTGTCCCTGTATCAATCATATCATCAATAATAATGGCATTTTTCCCTTGCACATTCCCAATGACACTAAGAGTTTCTGCCTCGCATTCTTCCGGAGCTCTTTCATCTACAAGAGCAAGTGGAACATCTAGTAAATCAGCCAATTTTCTTGCTCTTCTAATACTGCCATGGTGAGGTGAAACGACGACGACATCCTCAAGCCCCTTGCTCTCAAAGTACTGTGAAAGAACAGGAATCCCCGTTAGATGTTCCATCGGGATGTCAAAGAAACCTTGCATTTGGTCCGTATGGAGGTCAATTGAAAGAACTCTCGCAGCACCAGCCTTTTCCAATAGATTTGCCATTAATTTCGCCGTAATGGGCTCTCGCGGCCGTGCTAACCTGTCCTGTCGCGCATACCCAAAATAAGGAATCACTACATTAATTTGACTGGCGGAAGCTCTTTTTAAAGCATCAATCATGATTAGGAGCTCCATGATATTTTCATTGACAGGCTCGGATGTGGATTGAATGATAAAAACATCACTATCTCGCACCGATTCTTCTATATGTATTTGTATTTCACCATCACTAAACCGAGAAACTTTGACCTTCCCCAGCTCATATCCTAATATATCAGCGATTTCCGATGCCAGCTCCCAATTTGAATTCAGTGTAAAAAGTTTAACCTTATGTTTATCTTTATTCGACTCCACTCCATTTACCCCCATACGTTCATCTACAAGATTACTAATTTTCCCTCTTTATTATACCCACTTCGACAATCATTTGCTAAGCAGAACAAAGAAGAATTCCAAATTTTATTATAATAGAAGGCTGCTTACCTCTCCTTTTTTTTAAAAAGAAACATCGTTAGTCCTGTTGCAGCGATCATATATATTAGGACAAAAGAAATATCGGATAAAAGCGTTTCTTTTAGCACGATAAACTCTCCGTCAAGCATATGCTCAATGATTTTATAAACTGGAGGCAAAATCCAATCGATTGTTTTAAATAAGAGAAAAGATTCAATCAACGATTTTGCAGCTAGTGAAAGCACCAACACAAGCATAACAGAAAGTCAGGCATATTTTTTCATCGCTACTATAGCTGCTGTGAATAAAGTTCCTAAAATAATATCAAACACTGAAAAGGCTATGTGACTGTATATCGCAAAAACAGACGACTCTATGGACAAATTCCCTTTGAAACTATCTGTTACAATAGGAAAGAAGAAAGCAAACAGCAGGAGAGGAACCATAAAAACGAGACAAGCCATCCATTTCCCAACTAAAAATTTGATTTTTCTTCCAAGCTGGGTCATTAAAATATGTTTCTCACTTTCTTCCTCCAGTGTAAAAATAGTCATCGTAATCCATGTCATGACTAGGTATAGTGAAATCGAGGATACTCCGTAACTGCTAAGAATTGGAGCATTATTATAGGCATACAAGATAAAAATCGAGGTTAAAAAGAAAATAGTTGGAGGAATAAACTTTAATGAACGAATAAAGCTGATGAGTTGATAGATGATAAAATACGTCAAACCATCTACCCCTTCTCTTTTACTTCAATCATAGAACAGTCTTGGTCAAGCAGCATCCTCAATACCTGATTTGACACAGCCGCTGTCACCATGATTTCAACCCTATTTCCATCTCGAAATTGATACGATAAAGATGGAATGGATAAATTAACATCTGCCGAAGGAATCTCTGCTAGTATGTATTTTACTTTTTCGCTCTGGGATTTAATAGAGTCTGAGATGACTTTACCGTTTTCAATGACTACTTCCCGATAGGCTAATTGATTAATCAACAGTGAATCATGTGCGGTAAAAATAATCGTACACTCGTTTTGGAGTGATTGAAGGTGGTGCAAGAGTTCCATTTTCGACGGTTCGTCTAATCCTGTTAATGGTTCATCTAGCAATAATAAGTCAGGATCTTTCATTAGTGCCTGTATAATCCCCACTTTTTGTTTCGTTCCTTTTGAGCAATTTTTAATGGAGTGGATAAAAAGGGCAAGATAGAAAACACTGTTGCATAATACTCTATCTTCTTCTTCATCTCACCTTTTGATTGCTTATTCATTTTTCCTGTGAGCATTAAATATTCATAGACTTTGAAACGAATAGTTTCAGGAAAATGTTCCGGAACATAACCAACTTTTAATGGAGAACGGATGACTTGTCCTGAGGAATGCTCATAAATTCCGCCAATGAGCTTTAATAAACTGCTTTTTCCAGAACCATTTGCCCCAGTAATAGCAATCTTTTCACGCTGAGAAATGGTGAGTGAAATGTCATGCAGGATATCTTTCCCATCTATTTTTTTACTTACATTATGAGCTTCAAATAAATTCATTATAACCTCCTCTTATTCTTATCCCCTTATTTTACAATATTTTTGGTATTTCTTGTCATTTCACTGCAAGCCGTCTATTATCCTGGCTCTCTATGTTATTTGCTAGAAACTCGATCAATTGCTTTTAGGAACTGGAGTTTGTTAAAATTTAATTAGTATGATGGAAAAAGGTGACAACAATGATAAATAAAATCCAATTGAATTTGGTTTATGAGGAGGGATAGCATGTCAAAGTTAATGATGAAAAAACAAGAAATTTTGGATGCTTTTTATTTCAGACATGCAACGAAAGAATATGATGCTAATAAAAAAATTTCAGAGGAAGACTTTCATCTGATTTTAGAGGCAGGAAGATTATCACCAAGTTCCTATGGATTAGAGCCTTGGAAATTTTTAATTGTGCAAAGTCCCGAGTTTAGAGAACGATTAGCAAAAATCGCTTCTGGCGCAGAAGTCAAACTAAAAGGAGCTAGTCACTTTATTATCATTCTTGCTCGAGTCGATATGCGATATGATTCGGAATACATCATTAATCATATGAAAACCATTCGAAAAATGCCTGATAATATGATTGAAATGGTGTTAAAAGGATTCAAGGAGTTCCAAGAAACAAAATGGAAAATGTTAGATAATGAGCGTACTTTATTTGACTGGGCATCCAAACAAACATATATTGCCTTAGCAAATATGATGACAGCCGCAGCACAAATGGGGATTGATTCTACACCCATTGAAGGGTTTCATTTTGATGATGTGCATGCCCTTCTTGAAAGTGAAGGATTGCTCGAAAATGGGACATATAAACCTTCCGTAATGGCAGCCTTCGGGTATCGCAAAGAAGATCCTCAAAGACCTAAAACAAGAAAAACTTTAAATGAAATCGTTCAATGGATATAACCTTCATGTTGAAGGTACTGTTCATAAAAAATGAAATGAACATGAAAATTGATTTGGATTAAAGGACATAACCTATTTTATCTGACTAATAGGTTATGTCTTTTCTTTTTAAACGAAAGCTCCCGTTCGTTAAGCACATTCCTTCATAATATATGTAAGAAAAGCCGTTTCACTAGGATAGAAACGGCTTTATACTCTCCTTTTTTCAACTTGTAGCTTCGGTGATTTCTTCCTTTACTGTCTTACGTTTGAATGCCGTACCTAGTATGATGAACAGGCTTACCACTCCAATCCAAACAAGGACAGAAACAGGGGTATTCCAGGATAAACCTTTCCCAAAGAAGAGTAATTCTCGAAGCCCCTCTATCATAAATCGCATTGGCAGCCAAGAGTACATCCAATCTCGATAAAACGGAGACATCATTTCAGGTGCTAGTGCCAATAACGGTGCACCGAAGAAAAGCAGTAAGACAAAGACAGCGATACCCCTAATTCCAACTAATGAAAGTACGGCAGAAATCATCAGGTAGAAACTAAAAGAAGTAATCGTTAAGAATAGGGCAGTATCCATGAAATTGGGAATATTCAAGCCCACCATCCCATCTGCTATCCACGTCAAGCCGAACCCAATGATAAGAGCTACAATAGCACCCATTAAAATTTGTCCAATTTTAGTGATAAGATTCTCTTTTCGGTTCCTGATTGCGGTTTTGCTTATTCCGAAAAAGACAATTGCGGCAGTAGCTATACTTGCTATCCATAACGGTTGGAATAAAGAAACAGGAGAGTTACCGTTCGCACTATTCTGTCCAATCTCGTTCACGTTTGTGACTATTGTAGAAATAGGTGTGACAATGCTAGAAGCCTGTTCAACGGTTAAGGTGACTCCCTGTGCTTCAAACCCCTCTAGTAGTTGGGTTCGGACAGTATTGTTCATGTTATCAACTACTCCATTCAATATTTGCCCTGCCATCGTTGCTGCTGCCGTATTCATTCCCTGATTTATGACTATTTCTATTACTGGTGAAGAAGGTGTAGGTGTACGCAAAGATGCTTGATTTGAACTAAAATCTTTAGGGATAATGAATGCTGCATAATACTTTTGATTATCTAACCCTTTTTGGACTGCCTCTTTACTTTTTACTTCTACCCATTTAACTGCGGAATTTTTTTCTGTCTTTGTTGAATCTTTCATCATTTCAACAATCGTTTGTCCCATATTCATTTTTGGTTGATTAGGAATGTCCACTCCCACATCCTCATTTACTATGGCAATAGGCAAATTTTTCGGTTGTGGCTGGACCGTTGGAAATAAGGTTAGCGAAAATATAAAAATAACTGCCAAAGCAATAATCGGTGCAGCCAATACCAGTTTATTTTTGAACATTTTACCCCTCCTCTGTTTTTGAATAAAAACGACAACGTGTTGATTTTCCTGTTGTGTTCACATTATAATTTGAGTACGAGTATCGTTTCAATAAGCAAAAATCGCTTATGTGTTGGTTAAAATACATTTTATGTCATTGTGTCGGGAAAAATTTAGGAGGATCAAACATGCAAGAAAATAGTACAGATTTACGTGTGATTCGTACTAAACAATCCATTCGAGATGCTTTTATTGAATTACTAGAGGAAAAGGGATTCGAGGCCATTACAGTTAAGGACATTACAACTAGAGCCCATATAAATAGAGGGACATTTTATGCACATTATCAAGACAAATTTGACTTAATGACCAAATGTGAGGAAGAAATTATGTTTGATATGTCCAAAATTGCAAAGCAAAACTTTCCAAGTATGGTCACTGCGCTTGAATCCAACTCGCCAACTACAGGACCTTATTCTATGGCGGTTTTAATACTTAGATATATAAACGAAAATAGTGGGTTTCTGAAAGCTGTGTTAGGTCCAAAAGGTGACCTATCCTTTCAAACAAGACTTAAAGATTTTATGTGGAGAACAATCTTTGGAAATGGTTTTATTAAGGAAGAAAATCTACTTGTTCCTGGGCCATACTTAGCATCTTACATAGCTTCTGCTCATATCGGTGTAATTCAGCAATGGTTAAATAGCGGCAGAAAAGAATCGCCAGAAGAAATGGCTCGTATTCTATCGACCATTATGGTAAATGGTCCCCTCTTTGCTGCGGGTTTGAAAAAAAGTAACTATCCAAAGATAGGGGACAATACCATTTACAATAGGTACTGTCCCCTTATTATTTATTGAATGATTCAACTAAACGGCTTCGTTGAAAAGGAAGAAAAGCCCGTTCTAAGCTTCTTCAGGGAATATATGGATGGACTAGCATAGAAATCCTTTTCCATCTCCATTTCGATCTAGAATAAAATGTAAAACCTAAAAAATCTATGTAAAATGAATATGCTTTTTCAATATAGAAAATTCGAAAGATAGGTGTAATCATCTCAAATTGCACTCCCCATTCCAACTCGTTCATAAAAACCGTTTTCTTATTTCTGGTGATGGAATCATACAGCTGTCCGTCTTCCCAAACCATTTATATCTGTTTTTCGCAACCATTCCATAAGCATAATCTCGAATGGGTTTTGGAACAATCAACAAGCCATACAAAAGATTCCATCCTCCATGTAAATTCTTACAAACTCTCAAGGCTGCTGATGACTTATCGTACCATTTATCCCCTTCAACTAGTATAAAACTGTTGAAATCGGCCGGAATACGAAACTTTCTTAAAATCTCCTGTCCTGCATCACCTTGCATAGAAGCGAATTGATATCGAGCTTTTTTGTCTCTTTTTATAATAAATTGAACACTACGGTCACAAAGATTGCATTCTCCATCAAATAAAATGACATTCATGCTTTCGCCTCCTTGCAATCCTCTTTCTTCTATTATATTTATGATTTGGTCAATTGACCATGTATCTAACTTCTTAAAAGACACCATGCCAAGCAAAATCCATGTCCACTATATTTTTCTCACAATAATTTTCCGATACATCCCATTCCACATGATTGGCACATCTTCTTCCACTTTTACTTTTGTAACATGATGGAGCATTAATTCTTCGAAATTTCGGCCAATATCCGTACCTAATACACGTATCATCGGTCGTAGCAGCATTTTCGGTAATGATAATTTATGATTTTGGGACACAAATTTATCAAAAATAAGGATTTTCCCTTCTCGTTTCAACACCCTCGTCATCTCTTGAAAACACTTATTTGCATCAGGTACGACTGAAAGGATTAAGCTTGCTACGATATAGTCAAATGATTCATCAGCAAACGGCATCTGCTGTGCATCCATTTCTATAAATGTGATTGATGAATGTCTAAACTTCTTTCTCGCTTTTTCAAGCATATCTGGTGAATAATCAATGGCTGTTATTTCTAAGTTAGAGGGATGAACGAGTTCCAAATCAGCACCTGTACCCACGCCAACAAACAACACTTTTTGATTCGTCTCGAATGACAATGATTGAAATATTTGTTTCCGAGCATGTAAAAAGATCCCCGAATTAAAAAATTTATCATAAAACGGTGAACCTATTTTATAAATAAATTTATTCCAAGGATTATTCATATCCTTCACCCCTCTTATTTTTACTATTTCAATTACGCCCCTATATTTAAAAGAAAAATAACACAATATATGCACATATACTCATATATACATATAATTTATCCTTACTATATATAAATGTCAATTATATTTACGAAGATATTAAAATATTCCTGCAATTAGGCTGAACATGCTCGTCTCACTAAATATAAAAAATAATCACTCATCAAAGATGACGAATGATTTTTATTTCACACGATTCTGCGTTAACTTTTTCAAAAAGGTCCAACAAAATCATAACGAAAGATTAATTAATGAAGGAATTTACTGAAATGGATGGTTAGCATCTTCTTGCGGTTCTTAACTCCCCTATCCTGCCTCCCATGAATAGAAGAAAAAAGCATATGTGATACTATTTAAAATAATGGCTTTGTTAAATAATATTGTTGATTTTTGACTCATTTAAGCTGTATGGTCATGAAATAGTAGGAGAAAATGCATTTTCTCCTACTATTTCATGACCATACAGCAACCTTTCAGCATAGCTG
>Ga0182742_1000788_pt1 | contig 46098 bp, 47 predicted proteins | sample eDN5th37CBELigMG_FD_128880 | JGI IMG/M metagenome (GOLD analysis project Ga0182742, IMG submission 128880) | Enriched Miracle-Growth compost microbial communities from Emeryville, California, USA - eDNA 5th pass 37_C BE-Lig MG (version 2)... ... | reverse complement strand
CACCCGCGGCCGCGGACGCTGATGCGCCTCTACGAGAGGCGCCCACTCGCGAGCGTCGCCTGCGCGACGCTGCAGCACCTCGAGGCCTGCTGCGCTTAAGCCCAGCGGCCCCGTCACGAAGACGGCGTCGCCCGGCCGCGCCCCCGAGCGCAGCAGCGCTCGTCCCGCTTCGACCTCGCCGACCGCCGTCACCGTGACGCATAAGTGCTCCGGCGACCCCGACATGTCGCCGCCGATCACCGCAACCGCGTATTCCCCCGCGCATGCGTACAACCCCTCGTATATGCGTTCCAGCCGCGCTACGTCAATCTCCCGCGGCGCCGACAGCGCCACGAGCGCATACCGCGGCACCGCGCCCATCGCCGCCAGATCGCTCACATTCTGCGCCATCGCCTTCCAGCCGATTGAGAAGTCGTCCATCGTCCACGGCAGAAAATCCATCTGGTCCATCATCGTATCGCACGTAAGCACCATCTGCATCCCAGACGTAGGCGCAACCACCGCCGCGTCGTCGCCAATACCGACTACAACGCCGTTCCCGGCCTCCGCGCCGCTCCGCCCTCCCGTCAGCCGACGGATCATCCCAAATTCGTCCACAGGCATTACCTACTCCCGACCAAACTTTCCCTTCATTATAGACACCCGAACCCTTGACAAGCAAGCGGAAAGCAGTACATCATCACATTCCCTAGCGCCGCATTTCCCTTGCTCAGAAGAAAATGGAGTACGAGCTGAGCGGAAGAAATTTGGCGCTAAGACCCATCGGAAATAAGAAAACCATCAGGAGACCGTCCTGACGGTTTAGATTCGAGTGTTTGCATGATTAGGCATTCCACGGACACCGAGTGGTAACAACTTACATTCTCACATCAGCGGGACCGATTTCCTCCAGCTGGTCCACCCGGACCGTCATGGACTCCTGTTCCAAGCCGACTTGCTCGTGAACGGTAGCGGTTTTCGTCGTGGCATCCACACTGTCGATCCAGACACTTTTGCCGTCTAGCTGAACCTCGTACCTTTTCGGATCATTAATGATTTCCTTTGCGCGTTGTACATCCATGACAATTCCTCCTTGGCAATGTAGTCCCCAAGGATTAGGTTTTCCAGTGCAGAAAAAATTATTTTACATCTATACATTTTATTTCAAAGGATGTATAAATTTAGATGTGGAAAGCGTTTTCAATTCATGTACAAGGAGGAGAAAAGTTTGCTGGGACGGAGATTTTTTCAGATTGCGGCGGTTTATTTTGTAATTGGGGTGCTGCTAGGTCTTACCATGGGAATTATTCAAGACTTTCGGCTCACCTCCACCCACGCTCACTTGAATCTGTTGGGCTGGGTATCGATGGCCATCTTCGCTGCATTCTACCACTTCTATCCGAAGGCGGCAGAAACGAAGTTGGCGAAAACTCATTTCTGGCTTCATAACATCTGTGTTCCTGTGATGCAAGGGGCGCTCGCCATCGAAATTCTCACAGAGAATACAGCCATCATTCCGGTTGTCATTGTCGCATCCATTGCCCTGATCATCGGTGTGATTCTATTCGCGATCAATGTGTTTAGCGCAACCTCATCTGCTTCCGCCGCATCCAGCAAATCCAACATCTCTGCTTAACTTATACATAAGTAAATCCGTCAGGCAGTCCACACTGCCTGACGGTTTTTTTCATCCATTGCATCACCGAAAAGTACATATTTCATAGTTTGTGATTTTTTTCACATACAAAGTCATCGGATTCCATTATTCTAAAGACAAGAGGAACACATAGAAAAAACCTCAATACCAATTTGGAGGGATTCCAAATGATTATGAACTTCCTGAAAACAAACCGATTCGCAGCCGCAGCGCTTCTCTTCATAAGACTCTATGTAGGGTATGCGTGGCTCACCGGAGGCTGGGGCAAAATTACCGGACCTGAACCGTTCAACGCGGCGGGCTTCCTAAACGGGGCCGTCGCCAAAGCAGTAGGCGATCACCCGGCTGTACAAGGCTGGTGGGCAGCGTTCCTGGAAGGCTTCGCGATTCCGAACGCCGATCTCTTCTCGTTCCTGGTTGCTTGGGGGGAATTGCTCGCGGGACTCGGACTTATCCTCGGCTGCTTCACAACGCTCGCGGCTTTCGGCGCTATCATCATGAACTTCGCGTTCCTGCTCTCGGGCACAACGTCGACGAACCCGCAATTGCTCATCCTTGAGCTCTTCATCGTCGCAGCCGGCGCCAACGCTGGACGGTACGGACTGGACCGTTGGGTGATGCCTTACCTGAAAGCTTACTTCCGCGACCGCTTCGGCAACAAGCCGAAAAACCTCGAAGGCGGTGCAACCGGCGGCAAAGGCGCACTTGCTCACTAACACCAAACATCCCCGGGCCGATACGGACCCGGGGTTATTGTTTGTATTATGAAAAATATAAATAAAGCCCGGGTTGTCAATAATGCGGGGAGAGGTTAAAATTAGGTAAAAATGACTTGAGGAGGGAAACCGGTTGAACAGTTCTACCTTCTTGCAACTGTTGAATTTACCGGATGAGGACATCCTTCAGAAGTTTAATTTTACTTGCGACGGGCGGACACTGTCCGAGGATGAAGCCCGACGATTCCTCACTTTTATTCGCACCCAGCGTTCTGCGCACCAGAAGATGCGGTAATTTCACTCCTTCACCGGTGCTTTGCTATGGATGTTGGCGGTGCGATCCGCCAATTGGGGCTGCGGATCTTTGGAGAAGTGCTGTGCTTCGAATTCGAGCCACTTATGAAACTCAATCCCAAGCTCCTCCAGTATATCCTTAATTTCAATTGATTTCCCTTCCGACAAGAGCATACACCCCTTTATGCCCTATTATATAACGATCGTTATGTAACAATGTGTCGAAATATCAGCGCGAACTCTCTTTATTTTTTTCTGCAAGGGTCTTTCTTTGATGCCAACGAATAAATTCAATCAAGATTTTGTAATCATTTACCCTGCTTTTATCGATACCGCTGTTCTTTAACTCATCAACGAAATCAAGCCATTCCTTCTCCATCTGCTGCTTCTCCTGATCCGTGTCGATCCGCAAGAGCGCTTTCAAGTCGACGTTTAACACGAAGGCGATCTTTTCCATCACCTGAATTGAGGGATTCTGCTTTACATTTCTTTCAATGCTGCTCAAATACGATTTCGAAATACCGGCCCGCTCCGCCAGTTCTGAGAGGGTAATGCCGTTCTGGGCGCGGATTCGTTGTATGTTCTTTCCGATCATACCCTCTCACTAAGCCCCTTTCGTGAATTGATTGACGCCTATAACGCTCTGAATGCGTTCAATCACCCTGAATTGTTCCTGTTCCGTCATCGCGGATCCCGAAGGAAGACAGACTCCCGTTCGGAACAACCGCTCAGATACACTGTCATTGTCGCAATGCGCATAATACCGGCATGCCGCGAACAAAGGCTGCAGATGCAGCGGCTTCCAGACCGGGCGAGCCTCAATGTTGTCCTCCGCGAGCGCATGGATGAGCTCCGAAGGCGTCGTGCCCGCCTCTTCCCCGAGCGTCATCGCCGTCAGCCACCGATTCATGCGTGTCCCTTCAAGTTCAGGCATGAACTCAACGCCCGGTATCGCTTGTAAAGCAGAAGCATATCTTTGAAAGATGGCCCTTCTCGCCGTCACCCGATCCTCCAGCACCTCCAATTGCGCCCGTCCGATTCCGGCTAGAACATTGCTCATACGGTAGTTATAGCCCATCTGGCTATGCTGGTAATGAATCGCAGGGTCCCTTGCCTGTGTGGCGAGAAACCGCGCCTGTTTCATAGCTTCGATGTCGTCCGAAACAAGCATGCCGCCTCCGGAAGTTGTAATGATTTTGTTCCCGTTGAAGGAATAGATGCCGAACTTGCCAAGAGAGCCGCTTGCCTTACCCTTATACGTCGTGCCAAGAGACTCCGCCGCGTCTTCGATAACGGGCACGTTATAGGCGTTGCAAATGTGCAGAAGTTCATCCATCTTGGCACTTTGCCCGTATAGATGGACGATGATGACCGCTTTCGGAAGCTTTCCTTCGCGTTTGGCGTCGCTTAACGCCCGCTCGAGCGCTAGAGGGGACATGTTCCACGACTCCGGCTCGGAGTCGATGAATACCGGTTCCGCTCCTTGATACAGAATCGGGTTTGCGCTTGCCACGAACGTTAACGTTGAGCAGAAGACCGTGTCCCCTGCTTGTACGTCAAGCAGCCTTAACGCCAGATGAATCGCCGCTGTGCCGGAGCTGACCGCAGCTGCCGCCTTCGTGCCCACCATATCGGCAACTTCCCGCTCGAACGCATCCACATTCGGCCCAAGCGGCGCAATCCAATTCGTCTCGAACGCCTCGGAGATATATTTCTGCTCCTTCCCGCTCATATGCGGGCTGGATAGGAGGATTTTGGGTTTATGGTTTGAAGTATTCATACAACAGCCTCCTCAACCATTAGGTGTTTACAAACTTCCAACCGGCTTAGTTCCCTCAAGTCATTAATTTTATAATGCGCTTGATATTCAGAACCCGCTTCCGCTCCGGAATAAATTCCTTTCCTGCGGTCTATGTGTACCGATGTCCAACCTAATCGGTTAGCCATGATAAAATCCTTCGTAACATTATCACCTACATACATGCACTCTTCGGGTTTAACTCCAAGCTCCTGACAAACCTTCATATAAGGAACCGGGCTCGGTTTCCAACATTCCCTTCCCAATTCATCTGTCAAGACCACTGCCTGGATCCATTTCCGAAGTTCAAGCGCTAGTACCTTGTTTTTTTGCGAAATGAAGTAACCGTCAGAGATTAGCCCGGTCTTTATGTCATCCCGCAGATGGTTTAATACCCACTCTGCATCGGGAAGAAGGCAAATATGCGGAACGTGAGCTCTGTATAATGAAAGCATACGGTCAATTAAGGTTTGGTCACATTGAATCTGCATTTTCTCCAAAGTTTTGTTGAAAATATTTCTTCTTTCTCCTAGGCAAAACAAATCCCAAGCATACTCCATAAATCCCAGTTTGCCATATTGTTCTTGGACCCATTGACCCAAAAATTTGAACCCACTATAAACATAATCCTCTTCCGAAAACAAAGTATCGTCCATATCGAATACAATCGCTTTAATTTGCATGCTGAATGCTCTCCGTAAAGATCGCCTCGTCATATCGAAGCATCGTCACATTTTCTCTCCATGAGAGATCCAATTCAGCGTCGGCAAACGATTCGCCCGAACAAATTTGGATGGTCCATAGCGGAAAATCCGCCCCTGCTTCGATCGATAACGGGATTCCGCCTCCGAAACGCGGATTGATCTCAATAAAGGCGACTTCTCCGTCGTCTTTTTTGAAGCATTGCAATGTAATACAGCCAACCGCTTCAGGCAGAGCCCTCATAACCTTTAGTACTGCCTCAATGATCACTGGATCCTTCTTCGTTACCCCTTTGCTCACTTCACCCGCTCTTGTCTCGATCCTTAGCCTAGGAACTACGGTCTTTACATTCCCTTCAAAATCAACCATAACATCAACGGTATACTCTTCGCCGGTGATATACTCTTGAACTATTGCATTGGGGATATAATCTTTGAAGAAACGAAGTTCTTTCTCATTCATGATTTTTGTTACTCCGCGGCTTGCGCTTCCATCCAACGGTTTAATCAACAATGGGAACTGATAAGCTTGATTCTCAATTTCCTCATCCGAAAATACCTTAGGCGTAGGGATGGAGTGCTCTGTAAAGAACCGATGTGTCAACGTTTTATCACTTGCCAACTCTACTAACCTTTCGCCGGAAATCGGTATTTTCACACCGATTTCTTCGAAACGATTTTTATTCTTTGACAATAATAGAAGCTCCGTATCAATCAGAGGAATTAATAGATGAATCCGTTGCTGCTCGCAAATTTGCAATATTCTTTCCAAATAATTGTCATCGGTTACCCGGGGAACAATGATATGACCGTCACTTAAAAAAGCCGTCGGTGCTGTATTTTTAATATCTGCGGTTATGATTTTCCCTGTCAGTCCCCGCGCTTCATAAACCTCTTTAAATTTTCGAATTAAAGCAACCCTTCGCCCTGAGCTGGTGAAGAGAATATTATTAGCGCCGGTCATTGGTTCGAGCTCCCCTCGAAAAATGGCATTGTTACATGGTTTGGATTACTAATCCCTTCGGATTTAATGACTTTGCGGAAGGTTAATGCAATGATTTTGAGATCCAACCAGAAGCTCTGATGATCCACATACCACACGTCGAGTTTGTATTTTTCATCCCAATCAATAGCGTTCCTTCCATTGACTTGCGCCCATCCCGTGATCCCTGGAACAACATTGTGCCGTCTCGCTTGTTCCGGAGTGTATAACGGCAAGTATTCCATCAACAGGGGGCGTGGCCCTACAAAGCTCATTTCCCCTTTAAACACGTTATATAATTGAGGCAGTTCATCCAGGCTAAACTTCCTGAGAAATTTGCCAAAAGCCGTCAGCCTCAGGGCATCCGGCAATAGATTTCCTTCTGCATCCTTCTCGTCCGTCATTGTACGAAATTTATAAAGGATAAACGGTTTCCCGTGCAGACCAGGTCGCTGCTGGCGGAATAAAACAGGCTTCCCAATTTTGATGCGGATTAATGTAGCAACAACGAGAATGAGTGGAGTAAAAATGATTAAACAAATGAGTGCCAATGTAAAATCAAAAGTTCTTTTCATGTGCGCACCTTCTGTTAACTTGTTACGTTCTAATAGCGGAGAGAATTTGCTTTTTAATCTCCTCAATGACTTCTTGTGCTTTCATCTCGCCTGACTGCTGTCCCATCTGATAAACGTTCAACATGATTTCTTGCAGTTTCTCAGATGTCAGCTTATCGGATATATTCATTTTCACACTGCCTCACTCGCTATCCTATATCCATCGGGATTAGTGGATTGCCACCGCCAGGCGTCTTCGCACATCTCTTCAATTCCTTTCTCAGCGGTCCAACCTAGAAGCTCCTGTGCTTTCGTTGGGTCAGCATAGCAAATTCCGATATCCCCCGGTCGCCGATCCGTGATCGTGTACGGAATTTGTTTTCCAGACACCTTTTCCATCGCCGTGACCATCTCAAGCACACTGTATCCGTGCCCGGTGCCCAGATTAAACGCTTCAACACCTCTGTATTGACGGATATAGTCAAGCGCTTTGAGATGACCCTTCGCTAAATCCACCACATGGATATAATCCCTTACACCGGTGCCATCATGGGTGTCGTAATCATTTCCGAATACGTTCAGCATTGGCAGCTTTCCTACCGCAACTTGGGTAATATAAGGCATCAAATTATTCGGAATTCCATGCGGATCTTCACCGATGCGGCCGCTCTTATGCGCACCAATTGGATTGAAGTACCGAAGCAACGCCATGCTCCATGAATGATCCGAAACATACAGATCCCACAGGATATCCTCGATCATTTGCTTTGTACGTCCATACGGATTTGTAGGTTTGAGCGATTCATACTCCGTAATAGGTACTCTCTCCGGCTTACCGTATACAGTGGCGGAAGAGCTGAACACCATCTTCTTCACGCCGAACTTCAACATCACATCGCATAGTACGAGCGTTCCAAACACGTTGTTAATGTAATACTGGATCGGCTGCTCCACAGATTCCCCGACTGCCTTCAGGCCCGCAAAGTGGATCACGGCATCGATATCGTGGCGCTTGAAGATGCTTTCAAGCACTTCGCGCTCTCGCAAATCAGCTTCGTAAAAGGTGATATGCTTCCCGGTTATTTGCTGAACCCGATGCAACGACTCCTCGCTGCTGTTTAGGAGGTTGTCGATCACCACAACCTCATAGCCAGCCTCCAACAATTCCACACAAGTGTGGCTACCTATATACCCGGCCCCGCCGGTAACTAAAACAGGCATGAACAAGTACCTCGCTTATTTTCTTTATAAAGAACGATAAAAGCGAAAATATGGACAAAATGCTTACATACAAGAATATTTTAGTTCTTTATAAAGAACATGTCAATAACGTATTATTCTTACGTTACATGCGTCTTTAGCTGCTAAGGTACAATCGGAGCCTGTTTTTGTTCAGATGGAATACTTACCCTTTTACCCATAATTGCTTTCCGCCTGAATAGTGAAAGCATTCTCTTCTCAGCCGAATAATAAAATATAACTCCAATTATTATAGAGATAATACAAAGTATTACTTGCATCCAAGCAGTGGGTCCGCTTTTATACATTCCTACCCTCTCTAAGATAGACTCTAAAACTAGCAATGTAAGCAAGTGTGTCAAATATATCGAATAAGAGGCATCTCCCAAACGAACAAACAGTTTAGGGATTCTAATTGATCTTCCTATTTCAATTGAAACCAATCCATAAATAATTAGGGCAAAAGGAATACCCCACAAGATAGTTCTGTGGATTTCAAGCAATATGAATTGTTGTAAAGCAACCGAGATACCTAGAACTATGACTCCTATCAATACTATCCCTCTCATAGTTAACCTTTTGTCCATGACAAGATAGGCAATCATACAACCACACACAAACTCAAGATTTAGCGGATCAAGTAAGCGACCTACAAAAGGAGATAATTCCCAAGATAGTATCCAAGATATCAGAATCGCTGAACTCCACAAACCAAGTAAAGGATAAAACCACTTTTTGCTCAACATAAACAGAGCGAACATGAGATAAAACAACACTTCGTATTCCAAAGTCCAAGCAACACCAACAATCGGCATTTGCCCTTGTGGAAGTAAGAACATTGATTTTAATATGTAATTCGAAGAAAATGAAAACCCGAATATCGAAATCAGAGCAATATATGCTAAAGTAACTATCCAATATGTCGGGTAGATCCTAATGAAGCGTTTCATCAAGAATGGTTTTATTGCACCCTTCTCCCCAAGGTCAACGCGATGGATGTACAGCATGATAAACCCGCTAAGTACAAAGAATAAATCAACGCCATACTTTCCAAATCCGAATAATGCAAAATTTTCGAATCCGTGAAAAAAAACCACAGCGATGGCTGCGATTCCTCTTAATAACTGGAGAGAATCGAATTGCTTCTTAACACTCTGTTCCATTACTTTCGCTCCTTAAGTTTAAAATCAACCCCCTGCTTGTTTCCGTACAACAACCGATTTCCGTAACAGTGAACTAACTAGGATATTGCCTCTTTTGTATACATCCAGAACAGCTTCTTTATCAAACAGGTAATTAACAGCTGCAATAATCAAGAACGTAAAAATTGCTACCCCGAAACTGTTCAAAATCCATGAACCCCACCCCTGAGGTGAAATCGCCAGGGCGTTCAATGCGATGATTACTATTAAGATCCCAGCGGCAGCGTTAATCAGTAAGCGTTTAATCGTAATCCATGGAGATTGTTGCAGCACACGAAGATTCCCGTATAACAACATATCTATGGCACGATAACCATAGGAACATAAGGAACCAAGCAAAACACCATGTAACCCTAAAAATTGTACAAATATTAGTGATGCTGCCACATGTATGATGGCCTCGTATATTGCCCGTCCCTTAGTTTCTTTAAAATGTCCCGATGCCGAAATAACGATTGATTGCGGGATTCTGATGTGATGTAACAAACCAATTACTGCAAACAAGACGGCAAGCACAGGGTCAATATAGTTCGCATCTTCGATTCCACGTGTATAAAGCGAAATAAAGGGAATGATCATGATCGATGTTACAGTAAAAATAAAAGCAATAATTGCATAATAGAATCCTTCGAAATTGCTATAAACTTTTAGAAGCTTTTCACGGTCGCCCAGTGCAATAACTTCTCCGAAAGCAGGTGTCATACTTCTTGAAAATGAGCTTATTAAAGTGCCTAGTGAACCGAAAACGACGCTGTAGATCATGTATATGCTAACTTCTGTAAGCCCTAAGAAAATTGTTGTTATCACTACAGGAGTATTAAAAATCACTACTCCGGCCAGCTGATGTATAAATGCATCCCAACGTTTGTTAATAGCTTTGTAATCTGGGGTAGAATTGAATTGTAAATTCAAATATTTCCTTCTAACATACATCACAATTCCAATTACTCTAATGAGGTATATAATCCCTGTTGTAAGCTGCAATACTATTATGTTTAAACCACTTGTCATAATTAATATAGACAATACCGTATTAATTAAGTTTCCTATAATTAATGAAGTGTTCAGCACATAGCCCTTCTGATCAGCTGTAAGAAGTATTCGGTATTTCGCACCTATAAAAAATTCAGTCAACCCGCTTATAGAAATGACTGCAACAAGCAAGAAAGACAAGAGCGGGGAAACCTCATCTCTAGTAATCCAAGGATATACAACTGATAGTAACGCAACTAGAACAGCAAAGATGGATCCCGATTGGATATAAAATTTATTAGATGCTGATAGGATCGCATCGGTTTGTTTATGATCCTTTTGGGCAAGCGGCTTATAGAGCGCTTGGACGGACGCCGTATTTAACCCTGCTTCTACTAACTGTAGATAAGCGATAAATTGTCCTATGGAGCCGACCAATCCGTTCATTGAAGAACCATATGTTTTGATTCTTATTGGAGGCAGTATAAATCCCGCTATGGCAACAATGAATTGCAGTAAAAGAGATGTTAGTAAGTTATAAAAAGCTTGCTTCGTTCGCATAAAATCCTCTTCCCTGCTGTATTATTAAATTACCTGGATCATCTTGTAGTTTCTTTCGCAATTGTTTTGGTCAAATAATGGAAAAAAGTTGTTAATCCTTGATAAATATAATTCTCTATTTTTCATATCAAGCAAAAGTGTTTTGCCGATTTCCTTAACCAATGAGTCTTCATCTGTAGATACAGGACCAAAACCGTCCTTTTCATATTCGAAATATCCCTTTTGATAATGTTGTTCAAAATATTGATCAGCATCGAATTGATAATAAATAAGCGGCTTTCGCATGTAAGCAAAGTCAAAGGCAATACTGGAATAGTCCGTTATTAATAGAGCTGACTCCTTCAAAAGTTGCTGCACGTCAAATTTCTTTTCACTCGCAACAATTATGTTCTTAGAGTTTGTTTTAAAAGCATTCAGAAAACCTTGAATTTCATGATGGGGATAGAAGATTAGGGTGATGTTGTGTTTTTCGAGCAGCTGATGGAGTGTTTTGTTATTGATTAACGAATCAAAACGTTTAAAATATTCTGATTCAAGAAATGCTGAACGCTCGGAATCAGATCTTCCAGCTTTATTAGTTAGGCCAAACCACTGCCTCCAAGTAGGCATCAATAGAATTTGCCGTTTCACCGAATAGTTATGTAACTCATCAAATCTGCAAAGTCCTAAATATTTCACGGAACCTCTCGGATATCCGAATTTTTCCGTAACAAATTCATATTCGGGCTTTGCTCCGCAAACATATAAATCAGCCTTGGTTCTATGGTACATATGCTGCGGCAACGTTTCCTTTACAATCCCATGTTTAATATAAGCTCTTTTTTTGTTAACGATCCCATATTCCTCCGCTTTCCAACAAACCGGAGAATCAGGCACACCGCTTCCCAAATGTGTACAAACAAGTTTGCTTGAAACGGCATAAAAAATATAATGTTTTAGACTATCGTAATGAATATAATTTCCCAGTTCCTTAATCTTATTAAGATCGGATGATTTTGAATCAATCACGTAATAAACTTGTTGTTCGGGGTAATTCTTACGAATATACTTAAACAAATGATACCCGTTATCCCTGGCCTCTCCTCGTCTTTCGGAAATCAACCAAATGTCTTTTTTTGAACCAATGCTTCTCATCAGACTGCCAACAGCATACCCCACCAGAAGTTTAAAAGCATCTATGACCCATTTTATTTTTGTCATTCCCCCCACAAATATCCCTCTTCCCTTTCACGCTTTAGTAACCATTTTGGTTTGAATTCTGTTCATTATCGGTCGGCCAACTGAATAATAGGTAAAATTCGTACGCTCGATCTCTTCTTTACTAAAAACATTCCTGCCGTCAATTAATACGGCCTGTCTCATGACCTGCTCAATTTGCAATAATTCGATTGTTTTAAACTCGCTCCATTCCGTCAATAAACACAAGGCATCACAATCCACCGAAGCCTCAATAGCATTAGAGCACCAAATTATCGATTCATGATTACATTCGTAACGGAAATTCTCCATAGCCACAGGATCATAAACCTTCACCTTTGCTCCCTGTTGCAACAAATAAGCGACAATTTCTAGAGCAGGAGACTCTCTGACATCATCTGTATTTGGCTTAAAAGCAAGTCCCCATATTCCGATCATCTTCCCATTCAGGGATCCCAACGTATCTCGTAATTGCCGAATCACATTAAACCGTTGCAATTGATTTACTTCTACAACGGACTTAAGCAACTTAAAGTCATATTCCACGTTTCCGGCAATCTGGATAAGCGCATGAGTATCTTTCGGAAAACAGGACCCACCATAGCCGATCCCCGCTTGTAAAAATGAACTACCAATTCTTTGGTCGTAACCCATTCCTCTGGCCACGAGCGTTACATCTGCACCCACCTTCTCGCAAATATTCGCGATTTCATTAATAAACGATATTTTTGTTGCTAGAAATGCGTTAGAAGCATATTTGATCATTTCCGCGCTTCGCAAGTCAGTCATAACAATCTGTTCGGTAAGGGGACGGTGGAGGGAAGCAATTTTTTCACCGGCATCAATCTTTTCTGCCCCGATGATCACCCGGTCTGGATGAAAGGTGTCATGAACTGCGGAACCCTCGCGTAGAAATTCCGGGACGGAAACCACATCAAATGAGTGATTGGTAATTTCCGATATAATACCTTTTATTTTTTCGTTTGTTCCAACTGGAACAGTACTTTTGGTAACAATGATTTTGTAACCATTCATTGCTATTGCAATATCTCTTGCTGCTTGCTCAATAAATTGCAGATTGGCTTCACCGTTCGGAAGCGGTGGTGTACCTACTGCTATGAATACAACTTCTGCTTTTTGTACAGAAGAGATAATGTCCGTTGTAAAAAAAAGCCGTCTTTCTGTTGAGTTCTTTTGTACCAATTCCGTAAGCCCCGGCTCATAGATTGGTATGATTCCCTGATTAAGCTTTTCAATCTTGCTGGCGTCTTTATCCACACAGGTAACCCGGTTTCCAAGTTCAGCAAAACAAGTTCCCGAAACCAAGCCGACATACCCGGTACCTATGACAGTTAGTTCCAATGTTTTCCTCTCCTCCAGTAATTTAATGTTTTTAATACTATCTGCTCAGTGACATAAATCTCTTGGTTTTTTCAATCGAGAAGATAAGTAACCGCGCACTCAACAACAATCTTCTTTTAAATAAGGCAACCAGCATTTTTCTAATGGTTGAATTGGAAGAATAATTTTCTAGGGCAGATTGAAATTCTGGATGTATCAACACCGAATTGATTAATAACGATGCTTTCTTCCAATTCTTTTCCTCTGCAATGACCTTGTAAATAAATCCAATGCATTCTTCGATAAATCGTTGATCCAGTTCAACCTGATGTTTACTAACGTTGATATTATTCCGAAGTAATATATCAAACTGATGTTTCCTGCCGCTTACGATAAGTTCAAATTGATCCTCATTATATTTATGCATTAGGGAATTGGGATTTAGTTTCATGTAATGGTAATATGCATCCTTAATAAACACGACATTGTCGGCTAGCGAGAAAGCCTCCAGGTTAAACCACCAATCTTCCCCATGCCTTCTGTTCTCATTCATTCTCAGATCGTTCTTCTCGAGCCAATCTTTTTTATAGATCTTATTCCAAAGACTGTAATATCCGTAATTCTCATTTGTGGAAAAGGAGGCGATAATAGAGTCAACAATCCTAGTCTTGTCTAGCACATCGTCGTTATTATACGGGTGAATAACTTTAACGGAACGGTCCGAATGTTCCTCTACATAACTGCACATTGCAATTTGTGAATTATTTTTTTTAGCCGATGAATATAGTCGTTCATACATACAAGCATCGATCCAATCGTCAGAATCAACAAAACCGATATATTCACCCTTGGCAACCTCAATTCCACGCTGTCTTGATGCGCCAGGTCCTTGATTTTTTTGACGCAACACTTTCACTCTCGAGTCTTTCCCTGCGTATGTTTCAGCGATTTTTCCGGAATCATCCGGCGACCCATCGTCGACCAAAATCAATTCAATCTCTTTTACAGATTGCGAAAGAATGGACTCCACACATTTAGGAAGATAATCTTCGCATTTATACATCGGAACGATAACACTCACTTTAATGTCTGACATCCTCCTCCAAACGCCTCCTTTCAATACGCAACAATTTGTGAATAGATTTATACAGCTTCTCCTTAACAAGCTGCACCATCAGAGCTAATGCTCCCAACTTCATTCTGAGCGCCCAAATCATCATTCTTTCTTCAAGATTTTGAGGATGAATGGAAGGAAGTAATCCCTGTACATTGGGGTTCACTAATACTCGATTAACATTCCTAATCCTCGTCCTAAGATTCATCAGCCTTAAGCCAACCGTCTCATTTTGAATGCAAGACCAGATGATTGATTTAAATCTCTGCGATAAGATTTGAGATGACGATTCTGTTATCAAGCTATGTTTTACATAAATCTCCTTAAGCCTCCCTTGAACAATTAACTGTGTTTCAAACATACCGGTCTTATATCGTAACGTTACACTGTTTTCATTTCGCCTGTCGTAGTAATACAAACTTCTGTTGACATAAAAAAAAGCCGACGCATTCGCGGCGACCTCCAGAAAAAAAACTTGGTCCTCACACATTTGTATATTCTCATCAAACTTGATGCAGTGTTCCTTCACGATATTCGCAGATATCAGTTTTCCACATACCAATCCTGCCCTTCCGCTGGCAATCGCGGACATAACCTCTTTTTGCTTGAGTCTCCCAACGACATCCTCGGTAAACAGCACCCTAGTTTCCTGTCTACCGTCCCAGATCTCGATATTATCACAGAGCACCATCGCATTCTTAAGGTTTAGTACAGGACGAACCATATTCTCGACTGCATCCAACTCAATATAGTCATCAGCATCCACAAACATGAAATATTGACCCGTTGCTTTACAAAGTCCCTCATTTCTGGCGGCAGAAGGACCCTTATTTTGTTGAGAATACACATAAAATCGATGATCGTTCATTGCAAAGTTTTTCATTAAAGCCAAGCTTTGATCCGTAGAACCATCGTCGATAAGAATTACCTCGATAGCCTTCCATGTCTGTCGAGCGATCGAACGCAGGCATCTGTCCAGGTATAACTCTGCATTAAACACAGGCACGATGATACTAACTAAAGGCATATTCATGAAAAAATCATTCCTTTATTGACACCATCTTTGATGCCATCGAATACATGTTCAACGAACAAAGCAATAAGAAGATTCGTTGGAACGCCCTTCCACTAAACCTGTAACCTTTGCGTTTCATTACTCCAGATAAGTGAATCCCAAATATTACTTTTCTTGCACTGTACTGAAATATAGGCATGCGCGACACAAATTTTATTTCTTCCGCAATCACCTTAGCGCTTTCTTTTCCGAACACATTATTTATCAGTTTAATATGCCTTTGTAAAAAATACAGAAAGATATAAGGTACGATGCGCTTTGCAGTGTCCAATTTTCCTATTCGCTTTGCGTAATCCATATATTTGATTAACAAGTTTATAGTTCGTTCCATTTCACCCTTCTTGTACGTGCGTGCCGTTGAGCCATGCCGAGCCGTCCCGTTGTAATAAAGCTGACTTATAGTACTCAGTTTTCTAGAATGGCAAATTGCAGAGAAATTAAATAATGTGTCTTCAGAACCTACAGCATGAATGTTATCAAATCGAAGGTTATGATTATGAATTAACTCCCTTTTGTACAACTTGTTGTACACTACAGGTGTATGAGGAAAGAAGAAATAATTGAATACATACTCCTCTATTCCGATTTCTGATAAGTCAATAATTTGATCTGATAGGTTTACAACAGTCTTCAGTTCACCCTCTTCACTGTAAACCTGACGTCCACATACGATAATATCGGCATCGGTTAGCTTTGCCGATTGGTAAAGACCAGCATACATGTTTTCATCGATCCAATCATCTGAATCGACAAATCCGATATAATCTCCTTTGGCAATATCAAGACCCGCATTTCTGGCTGTACACTGACCCCCGTTTTCCTTATGAATCACAATAATTCTTGGATCCTTCGAAGCGTACTCGTCAAGAATTTCTCCACAACGGTCTGTTGAGCCATCGTTTACCAAAATAATTTCAATATCATTTAATGTCTGGGACACGATAGAATCCACACATCGATGCAAATAAGGTTCAACATTATAAACCGGTACGATCACACTCACTTTTGGACCCATACTTCCATCAACTTCCTATCATCTGATAAAATTTTTCTATTTCATTTTGGTTTCCTAAATTTTCTACTCCCACTCTCTCTTTAAACATCTCTGTTTCCTCAGGATTTTCGATCAATCTTTTCACGCCCCTAAATATTCCTTCGATACTATTCTCAACGATAAGCCCATCAATGCCGTGCTTCACTTGATCTTTGGCAGAAGGATAATCCGTCGTAATGACTGGTAGTCGGAAAATTTTAGCCTCCGTAATAGCAATAGACTTCCCCTCAAACCTGGAAGGTTGTACATATAGATCTGCATTATTAAAATAAGGGTAAGGATTATTTTTCTTTCCCAGTAGAATAAAATTCTCTTCAATACCTAAATGATTAATCCTCTCTCTTAGTTCACTCTCCTGTACCCCGTAACCGATTACGTACCACTTTATATGAAACCCTTCATTTACTAGGAGCTTGCAAGCTTCGACAGCCCGATCTACGCCTTTATCAGGATGAAGGCGGGCAACCGTTAAGATTTTCACAGCTGCATAACGATCCCATTGTTTTTCTTGTAAGGGTTCTTTTGCCATTTTATAAAGCAATGAGGGAAGTGTGATGTTTTCCATACATACGGATTTATGAATAAGATCAGGGTGCGACTCATCAAAAGATTGCTTGCATTGGGGTGAAACCGAGACGATGAAATCCAGATTCCTAAGTAACCGCCGCTCTATCCATTTTACTGCTTGGAGCTGATTGTAATCAGTGTGAATCCATCCAATTTTCTTCCTCGCTTTAACATTGTTAACAATAAAGTCATGCGTCCAAATGTAACTTATCGCTACATCATATTCCTTCTCTAAAGAAGGCAGAAACTTTGATGTAATACCATTCGAAATTTGAGTATAGATAGATTTTTTCTTAAATAGTTTGGAGATTAGGATGGAGATAATTCTTAAAGCTCCGATGAACCAATAACCGGAACGAATCGTTTCTTTAGTTGATTTGTCAAAAGTAGAGTAACTTGCGATCTCTGGGAGTAAATTTACCTGTTCTGGCAACTGATGAATTAATTCTCCGCGGTGACGATATAGGAATAAATCTACGTCGTAATTTTGATAATCCAAAGTATGCAGCAAAGTAATAAGGCTTTTCTCCGCACCACCGATTTCAAGATTATATAACACGAACAAAATTCGCTTCTTCATCCACCCATCCAACTTTCTTCATCCAAATATATTATAGAACCGGTATGGCAATAAATTTGAGTCATATGGGAGCAGCATATAGCTATACAAGAAATAACAAACAAAAATACAATAATAAATAACATAATTTACCTTACCTCTGAATATTGTCGCAAGTCTTGGAACTATCAATATATTGTATATATCAAAATACATACAGATTCGATAAATTGAAGCATTTTTTAAGGCAAGTACAGCGAATAAGAACCCGATAAAACTCAATCTTAGTACATACTTGCCTTCAGGCCATGTTTGTTCGAATTTTCCTCGAAACAAATACCATGACACAATGGGCACTGCCCATACCAAAATTCTAAAAATATTTGCCCCATTATCCGTACTCTTCAGAACTGAATCATAGTGCCCGTATTGTGAACCGTCTAACAATGAAAAGAGGCTTTCAATAAACCCGGAGTATAAAATGAATGCTCCCCCGAAGAAAATGGATAGCCCTATACTAGTGTATTTCCAATTTGTCCACCTAACCAAAACATAAGCAACAATCATAAGCAATGCCGATAGATGCAGAGTGGAGGATAAAATAACAACTAGAAAGTACTTCTTCCAGTTTCCTTTTAACAAATATCTGATAGCCCAGAAAATGAATGCACTTGCAATCCACTGGCGCATGCCGTTAAACGAACTATAGTAAGCAAAACCGGTAATATATAAAGCCATTGCTAATTCGAAAGGTTTACCAAAATCCTTGATCGTTAATATAACCAAAAATATGATCAATAACGCGTAAATAAAAAAGGCAACCTGGGCTTCGTCTGTAAATCTGCCGATCAACCAAGTAATTAAAACAAATCCTTTGTCGCTTATATTGTTGCTGTTTATTATTTGATCAACGCTTAATTGATAAAAATATGATATTAACCCGTAGTAAGTTGGGTAATCCGTGCCTACTTTATATCTCAACCCAGCAACTGTAACTAAAGAGCATAAAGCGATGAAAATAAATAAAGAGGAAGGGTGCAGAATGCTGATTTGATCTATCCTTCTAGTTTTTGCAATGATCCTTGCAAAACAAGAAGATAAGTAAACGACCAATAAATTAGCAACATAGATTTCCATAATAGCTCCTATCCGTTAATACCGTATAATGACACCCAATCTGCAACACTTTGCTTTATGTTGAAACCTCTATCCGTAATTTTTTGCGACACTTCTTTCAAATTATTATTTTTCGTTGGTAATGAAGTGATGACCTCTTGAGCCCATATCTCTGCTCCTGCTTGAAGTCTAACGAACTTCACCAAACCAAGACCCATGTCAGTTTCGATTGGTACCGAATCGGATGCAACACATGGTACTCCAGCTGCTTGAGCTTCTACCATTACGATCCCAAAACCCTCGAACAATGAAGGAAAAACAAATACATCTAAAGTTCTCATAAGTTGTGGAATATCCTTACGTACCCCGGTAAATCGAATATGATTACGAATCCCTAATTCGTCCGCTTCACGTTCAATCTCTTGTCTTAATGGTCCATCACCAACAAGAATCGCAATAATTCCTGCATCCTTCTCTGTAGCTTTTTTTATCACTTGCAATAGAAACCGATGATTTTTTTGTTCGTAAAATCTCCCTATGTGACCTAATATCTTTGCATCCTGAGGGATATCCAACTCTTTTCTAATTCTTATCTGGCAATCTTCCTCCAGTAAATGTTCATATTCATTAACTGCTATTCCATTCCTCAAAATAGATACTCTTCCATTGTCAGTTTTGCTCTTATTAAATAAAAAATGTGCTGCAGCTATACTACACGCACAGTAATTCGTACCGAATACGGAAATGGTTCTTTTAAGAATCCAAAGCAGTGTCCTAGCCTTAATATTATTCCCCATCGTCCAATCGTTGTTATGGGAGTGACAAATTCTCCTATGGATACCAGCCATCTTCGCGGCGATCGCTACAAATCCGCTTTGAAAATCCGTATGAGCGTGAACTGCCTGAAAAGGTCCGTTCTGCTCCATGATTTTCCGAAGTTCCCTAATATACTTCACCGGCCCTAATTCCCCTAAACTTTGGACTCTAAATACTCTGCCGCCAAGACTTTTAATTTCGTCATCAAAATCGTTTGGATTGTTAGAGTTATGGGAGATGAAATCAAATTGAATCTTAGAACGGTCAATATTTCGATATATATTCATAATTAATGTCTCTGCACCGCCGCGATTCATTGCACTAACGACATGTAAAACCCTAATAGGCATCTCCATTTGAACCATTTCTTATAACTCCCTTAAACTCTTTTCAACATTTGAAAATGGTTCTTTCTTTTTGATAAATCCATATCCATCAATCAGTCCGTTTATAAATGCTTTAAATTCCTTTCCCTTTTTCCTAAAGATTGCATTTAACAAATTGTACATCGAACTCGTAACCATCCAATATATAAATGCTGCAATAGCAACTAATTTTGCGACGGATGATTTCCGTTGTTGATATACAAATCGGTACCAAAAAATAACGTGATTCATACCGCTCGCGTATGAGGCTTCTACTGAACGGTTTACATTGCCCCCACCTGCGTCCAAATGTTCGAATATTAAGTTTGGAACCCCCATAACCTTGCTCCCGCTTAACCATGCCTTATAAAACATGACCATGTCATCCCATAATGCATACTTCGGAAGTTCCACCCAAAGCTCCTTCCGTAAATCGGCTTTAAGTAAAGCCTCGCGCTTAGCATACAGGCAAGTACCAGGTGCAGAGTGTGCTTGAACGGGTTTATCAATTTGCTCTGGCACCCCGCAGTACGCCCATCCGCCGGATGCTATTACCTTGGTGTACATATCCCTTCTGAGCATTGGAACAGCTGAAAGCGTAAGTGCGGGAATGAGCGTTCGAACTCCTTTCCGGGGAAGCATATCAGGATAAATGGGAAAAGTGATGTCTGCCTTTCCTTCTTGTATAGGCATTGAAACTTTACGAATAAAGTCCGGTTCAAACTCGACATCATCATCTACCAGTAGAACATATTCACTACATGCTGATTCATAGCCGACTATTCTTTGCATCATCATGCCTTTCTCGCAATAAACAAACCTTTCATCACCAAGCAATTCTTTCGGTGGGGAGTACCCAAACGGCAGTACGACAATGACTTCATCGGGACGGTCTTTCAAGTTTTGAATACTTTTGAGAAGCTTTGAATACTTCTCACCGCCTTTGCCAAGAGTCCTAATTGCAATGGAATAGTTCATTACGTAGACCTCCCACCTTCAAGATAACCTTGAAAGTCTCCTTCTATGGTACAAATTCATTAAATAAGCAGGAGCTAAGCCAGCCAAAACTGGTTTTAATACATATAAATAATTCTTTACCGGAAGCTTTAATCTGCGACAAGCTTGAAAAACCAATACTGCCGCATCGATGGAGTACGTTAGTTTTCGTCGTTTTAGAGCCGAATGGTCCTCTCTGACTTTGTAAAGAGGTTCTTGAAGGTTAAACCCGCGATATCCATGTTCAAAGAACCTGATCCATAAGTCCAGATCCTCCATTCGTCTAGTCCTTCGATTAATTCTATAACCGCCAAGCGCCCTGTACGTTTCCGCCCTCATTAATATGGTCGCGTGACAGAACGGAACCTTTTTCACAATAATTGACGGGTTAGGATTCATCTCGCATAAGGTGACTCCACGAACAGAATACTGATCAAAAGAAATCATCCCGGTACCCACAACTTGATACTCAGGATGATTTTCAAGGAAATCTACTTGCTTGCGCAACCTATCCGGCATGGAGAGGTCGTCTCCATCCATTCTTGCCACATATTTACCGGTAACATGTTGCAGACAATGATTTAAAGCCCCCGCTAACCGCAGGTTCTTCTCATTGCGGATCACCTTGATTTTTTCGGGATACTTCCTTGAATAATCTAGAGCAACGGATAAAGTGCGGTCCGTCGATGCGTCATCGCATATAATTAATTCCCAATACTCATACGTTTGAGACAGAATGGATTCGATGCTCTCCGGCAAAGTCTCCGCACAATTATAAACTCCCATTATGATAGAAACCTTAGGCTCCAGTTTGCCTCACCCAGCTTCACTATAAATTTCCTTAATTTCACGAATATATAGATCTTTGTTATTTATTATTCCCGATCTTTTTATTGCTCCATCGGAAAGATAATGATGAAAAGCTATATCATTTAACAAATGAATTATCTTCTCGACAAACTCTTCATCAGTTGAACAAAGGAATCCGCAGGATTGATCAATATTATCAACTAGTCCACCAACAGGCGTAGCTAAAACCGGTTTACCAAGTGCAAACGATTCCAGCACCACTAACGGGTAAGCTTCATATGACGATGTAACTAATAACATCTTAGTGTTTTTTAGATAAGGATATGGATTCGTTTGATATCCCACTAAGGTAATATTATTTTCTAGTTTTAATTCCTTAACTAACTCTTCACAAGTCCTCATTAATGGCCCGTCGCCAACCATAACCGCATTAATTTGCGAATTCAGCTTTTGAAGTTTCGAAACAATTCTTATAAATTTTAAAGGGTCTTTTTCTGGACTTAATCTACCGATGAAAGCAACATCGTGTTCCTGATTATTATTGCAACTATTAGCTTTTAATATTATTTGTTCTACGTCTATTATATTGGGAATGACCCGCAATTTATTTTTCATAAAACGCGAAAAAGACATTTCGCGTACGAGAGCATTTGAAACGGAGATAATTTTTTTTAACTTGGGAAGGGCTGTCACGTAGACTAAAGAGTTTACAGAGAACTTTCTCATCCAACGGTTGCTGGTATGCAAATGCGACACCACTGGAACCCCAGTGAATGAGAAAGCGCTAAATACACTAGCTCTAAAATCATGTGCGTGAATCATATCAGGATTCCAGGATTTTACTACTCTTCTTATATTTTTTGGAGAGCATGATTTCATGGGGATGAACTGAATATTTTCTTTTTTCAATACGTCCTCAAATGGTCCCATTGGTGCAGCGAATGCCATTTCATAATCCGCTGACATTAGCTTTATTAAGCTTAATACTACGCGTTCTGCTCCACCAAAGTTATTACAGTTGAGCACGTGCAGCACTTTCTTTTTCATATTCCTCCTGCCTTTCATTGCTCACCATAGAAAGGTAAATTTCTTTCATTTGTTGGGCAGCATTGTTCAACCCAAAGTATTGCGCTAAAGCATAAGAATGCCTTCCCATCTCTGCCACTTTTCCTTTTGAAGCAGCCAATAGAAGCAGTTTTTTTGCAATGTCCTCAGCGTTATTCTTGGTCAAATACCCGTTGATCCCTTCTCTAACAACCTCTCTATGCCCCCTATTATCAACGGCTACGACCGGTTTCCCACAGGCCATTCCCTCAATAAGATTTAATCCCAATCCTTCCCTTAAACTTGACGCGACTGAAACATCCGCCAGTTTAATCCATTCATCTATATCTGCTCTGAATCCAGGAAAAAGAACATAATCATTTAAATGCAATTGATTTGCCAATTTTTTGTAATCTTCACTCATCGGGCCGACACCTGGAAGTAACAATTTGATATTTGGGAATTTGTCTTTCAAAATGCTTATCGTTTGAATTAACACTTTCTGATTTTTGTTCCTATTGTGTTCCGCTGGATAAATGAGAATAAAATCTGATTCACTAAACCCATGTTTTTTCCGCAAACTCAGCTTCTCTTCATCGGACACTGGTCCAAATCGTTCCAGATCTACACCCATACCAAGTACCTTCTCAATTCTGCGGGTTCCGCGCTGTTTCTTAATGGAAAGTTGATAATCTTCCTCATTGATAGTGATCAAACAATCCGTAACATGCGCCAACAATTTCTCAATTGGGAAGTACAGAATCCAAGATAGGATGGAAGCTCCCTTATAGTAGTAATGACCGTGCGATGTGTATACCACCTTTGTCCCTCTCCTACGGTACTTCATTGCGACAATTCTTCCTAACGCTGCGGAAACGGGAATATGAAAATGCATAATTTCGTATTGATTTTCAGCCATAATTCTTTTCAGCTCTAAATAAGCTTTAAGATTGTTGAGATGATATGGGGAACGTGAAAAAGGAACATGGTGCTGCAGATCCACGTAAGGAAGCGGATTGCTTCCGGATGCCGCTACGTGGACTTCCCAACCCTGTTCCTTAAAAAATTTTAAATACGGAATGTGAAACGCTCGGAAATGTGAATCAACCGTTGCACAAAACAGAATTTTTTTCGACATGATATCTACCCACTACTTCCGTATGAGCTTGATTAGTTTATGGTTGTGAGCCTTTCACTTAGAATTTGCGACATATACTCCAGTAAATCTCCCCTAAGATCATCACGTTCCAAAGCAAAATCAAGAGTTGTTTTAATAAACCCCAGTTTTTCTCCCACATCATACCTTTTTCCAAAAAATTCATACGCATAGACTGCTTCGAACTTATTCAGAACCGCAATAGCGTCAGTGAGCTGGATTTCCCCGCCAGCCCCTGGTGATTGATCAGCTAAAATATCAAATATTGCAGGGGAGAGAATATATCTTCCCATGATGGCCAGATTTGAAGGGGCATTCTCCTTCTTGGGTTTTTCCACCAAATTTTGAATGCTATAAAACCCGTTATCGACAGCTTTAGCGTCCACGATTCCGTACCGCGAAATCTCCTCATCCGTAACATGCTTTACTCCAATGATCGAGGCGTTATATCGCTCATACTGCTCCATCAATTGCTGCAGGCATGGCTTGTCGGCCTTGACAATGTCATCTCCAAGTAAAACTGCGAACGGCTCATTACCGATAAATTTTCGTGCACACCAAATTGCGTGTCCCAACCCTCTCGGCTCTTTCTGGCGAATATAATGAATATCAACCATTCGGGATGATTTCTGCACTTCGTTTAACAGATCAAGCTTGCCTTTTTCCAACAGATTTTGCTCTAATTCGAACGAATTGTCGAAATGATCTTCAATCGCTCTTTTCCCTTTACCCGTAACAATTAAAATATCCTCAATCCCGGATTCTACGGCTTCCTCCACGATATATTGAATCGTTGGTTTATCAACAATTGGGAGCATTTCTTTGGGCATTGCTTTCGTTGCGGGTAGAAATCTTGTGCCTAATCCTGCAGCTGGAATAATTGCCTTTTTAACTTTCATTTCAACATCTCCTTTTATACAGTAACAATTGCTAAAGCGGGAGCTGTCTCCCGGCGGTTTGCTATATGAAGCAACATCTCACGCAGTATTTCTTTCTCCATCTTCGAGTAATTTGAAATAATATAATCGATCTCTTCCATAAGTAATTGCGCTGTTTTTCCAACATAAATTTTGGGGTAAATTTGTTCTTCATGAACCTCGTCCCGGCTTAATAACTCTTCAAATAGCTTCTCGCCGGGTCTGATCCCAGAAAATTCAATTCCAGTTTCCTCTACTGAGTTACCGGATAACCGAATTAAATTTACGGCGAGATCTAAAATCTTCACTGGCTCACCCATATCCAGCACAAAGATTTCTCCACCCTTGGCTAATGCCCCCGCTTGTATAACTAATCTAGAAGCCTCAGGTATTGTCATGAAATATCGCACCATGTCCGGATGGGTTACGGTTACAGGGCCTCCCATCTCAATTTGTTTCTTGAATCTTGGTATGACACTCCCACGACTCCCTAATACATTACCGAATCGTACCGCTACAAACTTGGTTTTACTGATTGTATCCATATGCTGCACAATCATTTCAGCACACCGTTTTGTTGCCCCCATGACGCTAGTAGGGTTTACCGCTTTATCTGTTGAGATCATCACGAATGTATCTACTTCAGCCCAGCTTGCGGCCTTTGCCACGTTCATTGTACCGATGATATTGTTTTTCACAGCTTCCTCTGGGTTTCTTTCCATCAGAGGCACATGCTTGTGTGCAGCCGCATGATATACAACATGCGGTCTATAGGTTTGCATGACCTTCATCATCTTCTTGGCGTCTTGAATATCCGCAATTTCTGTAATAATTTCAATCTGGCTATTATGATATAAGTCCTTGAGTTCCATCTCTATGGAGTAGATACTGTTTTCCCCATGTCCTAGCAAGATCAACGAATGTGGACGGAAATTGGCGATTTGCCTGCAAATCTCAGAACCGATCGATCCTCCGGCACCGGTTACAAGTACAACCTTATTCGTTAGATAACCCGATATACTTTCAATATCCAATTCTACTGGTTCTCTCCCTAATAGGTCCTCCACTTGAACATCTCGAAATTGGCTGACTGATACCTTTCCTGTTACCAAATCCTCTAACATTGGCAAGATTTGTGTTTTTGCAGTCGTCTTTGCGCACTCTTGGAAGATCCGATGCAATTCCTTTTTTCCTAAGGAAGGGATTGCGATAATAATGTGCTCAATCCTATGTTTTTTCACGAAGTACTCTATTTCACTCACACCGCCAAGCACTGGTAAGCCAAGAATATCAAGCTTTTGTTTATTCACGTCATCGTCTATGAATCCAACGGGCAACAACTCCGCTTCGTGATTGTGAAGGAGCTGCCTAACAACCATCGTTCCCGCTGACCCTGCACCAATGATCAGTGTCTTTTTCTTCGATGTGTTCTTCTTATGGTAAATCTCCTTATACATACGCCATATTAGCCTTGAGCCTCCAATTAACAGCATATGCAGCATCCAGGTTACAGCCAATAAACGAAAATAAATATCTTGGATAAAAATGAGCTGTATAACTGCTACGGTAATGATTGATAATGTCACCGACTTAAGAATAATGAGCAATTCACCAATACTGGCGTATTCCCAAGCCTTTTTATAAAGCTTATACAAATAAGCAAAAAAGTGGTGACTGCTCAACAGTGCCAAAGAACTAATTAATAAAGGGAAAGTAAACACATCCAAGCTGGCACTTAATAAGATCCGGCTAAAAAATATCGCAGTCAAAACAATGACGGAATCAATGATGATCGATAACGAGAACCTTTTTCGGTATGTCAACCTATTCACCCTTTCAACCATACATGGTCCTAAAATGTTTAACTACACGGTTTTTCGCCAAAAAAACCGGATAGGTAAACATTTTAAGCGTGTTTAGGTGCACAATAGTAATGGGCATCCAACCCTCCCTCACACCACACCCTTGACGACTCGCGTCTAAGGTTGATTCAACCCACAGCATGGCCGAGTGCCTCCATTTATAACGGTAAGGAGACATCACCGAAGGTCATGTTCTTTATTGAGAACGACACCTTTAAAAATAAGAAGGTTCCCTATATAGAACCGATGAACTAATTTTAGTTCTTTATAGAGAACAAGTCAATACAATTTTACCTATGTCATTACGGTGTTGATACTACTTTCACTTGATTCCCTAGCAGGTTACTGAATAATCCTTTCTTTTCATTTGCAAGTTGTAAAAACCCGCCGGATTGGACAATTTCCCCTTGATCAAGTACAACCACTTGGTCAGCGTGCCGGATCGTAGTTAAGCGATGTGCAATGACAATAATCGTCATCTTACCTCTAAGCCTTTCCAATGCATCCTGAATTTTGCTTTCATTTTCCGTATCCAAAGCGCTTGTTGCTTCATCCAGTACCAATATTGAAGGATTTCTTAGAATGGCTCTTGCCAAAACTAGCCTCTGCCTTTCCCCACCAGACAACCGCACTCCCCGATCACCGATAAGTGTATCCAGTCCTTGTGGAAGTTTGTGCACAAAGTCGGATGCCGCGAATTTCAACGCATTCCACATTTCTTCTTCTGTTGCATTCGGAACCATCATAAGCAAGTTTTCACGAATCGTACCATTAAATAAGAAGGGATCTTGTGGGACATAGCTTATAGATTTCCTTAATGCCAACAAATTTTTACTCGTTAGCGGATTTCCGTCAATAAGCACTTGCCCGCTTTCCGGTTGCAACATTCCCATAATAATGTCGACCAATGTGCTCTTTCCTGCACCCGAGCGTCCTACAATTGCTGTCATCCGATTTGCCGGAATATGCAAATTAATATTTTGGAGTGCATAAGAATTTGAATCTGAAAGGTAACGGAAATACACATTTCGGCATTCTAAACCATGTTGAAGCTTTATCGGCTCAACTAACACAAGATCTTTTTCATTTTCAGTCTCACGTGCAATTCTGCATTCATCTTGCAGATCCGATAATATTTTTAGTGCCGGCAGAGTAGATGAAAGCTGCTGCAAGTTATTCTGCATTCCTGTAAACCGAGGCCATAAACGAGAAAAGATAAGAACGATCAATAGCAGTTCAGCCTGTTGAGTATTAAAAAAATGAATAAATAGAAAAACAAAACTAGCGATTAACAACGAAGAAGTTATCTTATAGAGTACCTCTGATCCCATTCTTAATCTAACGTACTCTATTTGTTCTTGAAGCATTTGTTGCGTTATATAATGGAACCATTTTAACCGGGATTCTTCTAATGTATTGCTCTTCACATCCTTAATCCCGTTTAAATCATCCGAAACTCCTGCTAAGTAGCTCTGTCCAATTTCCGTTGTCCGTTGCCCTAAAAGCTGTGCTCTCTTTATAAATGTTCTCGAGAACAAGGTGAGTACAGCTCCGCATAGAAGAACAAGGGCAGTCATTTTCGCCGATAGCCAGAATGCAATCCCAATTTGGATTAAAGTGAACAGGGATGAAGATAAAAGCTGTAAAAAAAAATTAATCCCCCCTACTGCCCGAGGAACTTCCACGGTTAAGACGTTAAGCAAATCTGACCTTCTCTTCTTAACAAAAAAGTCCCAATTCGATTTTAGTAAGGCTTCGTACGTTTCCCTTCTAATTCTTTGGGCAAATCCGTGCAATATTTTCACATTGCGGATCGTGAAGCTCCTCATCAATAACGTATGACTTATAACAATTAAGACATAAATACCCAGAATTAATAGCAAGGCCGCTACACCCGGTATATTCTTCAAGAATTGAACACCCGGTATTCCAAAAAAAGCGGCTGAATCAAGGGTGACAACACCGCTAATATTAATCATAGGAATCAATAAAATGATTCCTACTCCTTCAAGCATGCTAATGAGGAGCATTCCAATCATATTAACGTACAGTATGTTACCTGAGTAATCATGCAGCTTTTTAAAATATAGACGAATATGATTCAAGATTGTGTCCTCCTGTTTCCAGACATGTTCTTTCTCCATGCCCACAGAAAAGGTCGAAGTGGAAAATATAAAAAGTGCAACTTCGCTGGTAAGGGGAAAGTTTCTACATCCCTTGGATATGGATGGAAGAAGCTTAAAATGAATAATAATTTATGCAGAAGTGATTTAATTGAAAACAAGTAACGGATGTGCATGGCTGCCAAGTAATCTGGCGGGTCTTTGTGTAAATTAACCTTTTCCCTAATAAATACTAATGCTTGCTGTGATAATTTTCTCGCTCTTCTTCGCAAGGCTAACTTCTGAATTTCCTTATGAATTGGAGCATCCAACAATTCAGAAGCCAGTAAGATCGATTGACCGCCGATATGCAATATCTGGTTTTTTTTCAGAAGCTGCACTACTTTTCCCCATTCTAAATCCTGGTACAGTAATCGTCTTATATCCTCCAGCCATCGAAGTCGAAACCAACTATGTCTGGCACCGTGAGAAACCAAGTAAGCAAATAAGTCCTCTTTACCTAAATAAAATACATTAGCTGGAGTTTGCGGATGGCTTCTTCTTCGCTCCCACAAATCACGAAAATTTGGTTCCAGACCAGGTCCGTGACCTAACCTCCAGTGAATTTCTACTGTGATCTGTTTTTCAGGATGTACGTATGAAATATGATATCTTCTCCACTTCCATTCGTTAAAGACGGTCTTGTAATCTTCCTCTTCGCATACATAACCATAGCTTAAAAGAAGTTCCTCAACTCGTTCCAAATCCTTCACTTGGATTAAAAAATCTAAGTCTCTTGAAGTACGTTTAGATATATCCCCGTAAAGATCCATTGCGAGCACTGGACCTTTAAGTACCAGTATTGGTATTTGTTTTTCTGCAAAATTACCGCAAATCCGATTCATCTCAGCACATAGACTAAGCATAAGCATTGTGTTTCGCTTGTACTCCTGCTGTAATGATTGCATTACGAATTGGGGAACTCCTCCCCCCCCAATTCTGCATAATGTTAAATAAATTTGCGGAAATACACGATGATGCCGTACAAATTGAAGGAAACCGTCCCAATCGGTATCTTGATCAAGCAGACTAAGAATTGAGTTTCCGCCATGACTGTCAAGCTTCATGATTGAAAGCATCAATTGTAACTCTTTCGGGAAAGTATCCACATCCAAATGAACTACGTTACCCACTTGATGCTCCCTTCTTTCTGCTTTGTACTCTATTTGCAAAACTGCCAACAACCGTAAAACGTTCCATACCTTCCGCCCCCGTGATATAGAACGGCCCACTGCGTAACCAAGCATGGGCTATCATGTTCCCGGACTCATCCTTCGCAGTGCCTAAATATAATGTACATTCAACTTTGCGCCGCTCTAGCATTTTTAAAGCAGCTATAGCTCTAACAAGACACTTACATTCCCATAACATATGATTGCTCATGATATCGATTGCATTGGCAACCCGTTTCAAAATCTCTTTATTTTCGAGGACGGTGAGTGGCGTTTCGTCTCGCTCAACACCTAATGATGATGTGATTTTTGAAAACGGCATGCAAATAAGTATTCTTGCCCAACCTAAATATAGACTCGCTTCTACAAACAAAATCAATGTTCCGATATCTAACGAAAAAAAAGTTCTTATTTTTTTTAGATACGTCATTTCACCTCAACTAAGCCTTCCTTCGCTAACATTTCAATGAACGATACAACCTGTTGTTCACATTCATCTCTAGATACCTCGTACTCCAACAATAAAGCATCTACTACTTGCGAAATCATAACAGGGTTTCTAATTTTTTCCCAAATCTCCCCCCCAATAACCCCCATGTTATAATACTTCCCGTTTTTTACACTTAACATTACCTTTTCGCCATTCATATCACTTACAATATTTCCTTGTATTTGTGCCACCATTTGATTTACCCCAATGATTTGTGGATCAGGCATAAACATCTGCTCCTTCGTTTATTGTCGATAAAGCTAAATTAGCTAATCGGGATACGCTGAAAATTGAATCGGACCTAAGCAGTCTGTAGGTCTTAACACAATTTGCTATTTGGATACATTGATTAAAGTGCCATTCCATGACATTTAACCGCTTGACTAAAAAATTGCGATAAGTATGAAGGTAAAGGGTTTGCAGACATTGAAGCTTTTCTACTTTTTGCATCTCAATATCTCCCTTCTCCTTCTTCACCAACTCGAACACGCCAGCTAATGGCAGCGGTTGATCGGTGAATTGGGCTGATACCGGTATAGAAAATTTCGTTTCCCTTTGAAAAACCGGACGATATTCATCCCTTCCCATCCCAAAATAGTTTAGTGTCTCTAGCCAGAGCTTCTGCTGCGGATAAGATGGAATGACATATGGGACATTCGTTTCAGAAACCGTCACGGCAATTACATCATCAGTTAGGAGTTGGAATCCCTTGCTTAGAAGTGCGGTCGCCAACGTGGACTTTCCGGCACCCGACTCACCAATAATCGCGTATGCTTTACCATCTATTGCAATCGCGCTACCATGGAGCGGAATGATATTGTTTTGAATTAATAACGCACCCATGCAAGTTCCAAGTAAATAGAGTCGTATGACATCTACATCAGCGTCACGAAAAGGCGACACGAATATGTTTTCTCCGTCTTCAACACAAAAAATAGCCACATCAGGGATTTTAAACATAATCATGTGTTTGGTTACAACAAAATAAGACCGGGAATCAGATAGTTCAACCCACAATGCTGTTAAATCCCGTAACGAAATATGAATATCTATATCATCTGCCTGTCTTGTTGATTGGGGCAATTCAGGCAAAGGAATTTCACTGGTTATAGAAAAACCGAAGGCTGTGTAAATAGTTTGATCTCTAGATTGCAACATCACACCCACTCCCTATTCTCCGAGTTTAGCTAAAAGCCCTTTCTATGTAACGGCAAGGGCTTTTAGCATCACAGCTCGGCCTCAATTAGCTCCAAGTTAACTGTTCCCTAGGTGTACCAGCCGGGTAGTCAAAATCAAGGTTATTTCCATCTTTAGGATTGGCTTGAGTCTTCTCTACTTCAAGTACTTCCAAAGTAGGTTTCTTCCATTCTTGTTTCATATGCTCACCTCCTTTCCAATTTTCGAATGAATCGGGATATAATAATACTTCTCATCAATATTTTTAAGTTTGGGTCCGTGGCCAATTCCGGTTCTATCCCTTCCTCCGCCTTAGCCAAAGCGGTCCGGATTGTTTCGACATTTAAGTATTCCGATATCATTGAATCTGAGAGCATTCCTCTAATTTCATTCACTATTACATTCCATTTCGGAATGATGCGGTGCAACCAATCGGCACCTTGAATTCCTCTAACCCGCTGGTTTAGCCGGACAGTATCCGGCAATAGATTATTCGTCGCCCTCCGAATTAATGACCGATCAAATCCATCATGAACAAATTGATCTTCGGGTATGGATAAACAAAAGCGAATAACTCGAATGTCATTGGTGGGGTCTCGAAGATATAATGCATGCTGCAACGACATTTTTGAGTTTAATGTATTCGTTGCATTCCAATGAAAAACATCATGAAAATGGCGGAACCTTTGCTCAAATATATTGTCTGTTGCAAACCAACCCGATGTTCCAATGCCATAATCTTTGAGTTTTGTGTACACCCTTGTCTTATTAGCAAATTGTTTATTTATTAACGCGGGAACGCTGAAAGCTTCATTTCCAATTATTCTGTCAAGAAACGGATAAGCTACTCTAGTCACTAGCCGGATTCTGCGTAATCTTGATCCTCCTACATTTTTACTGTAGTTGTTTAATTCGCTAATTAACTGCACCCATCTTATTCTTTTAAGAAGAAGAGCAAAGTAATCAATGGCTGATCCCCAAGACACACTCAAGTTACCTCTTAAACCGCTCAGAAGTACACCAACACCGTCCGCTTGTGCCTTTTCAAATATCCCTTTAATCCAATAAGAGTTTTCAAAGTTTTTGTACGGCCTTTCCAGTAAATCTAGTAAGCCATTAATTTCGGAGAATGAATCCTTACCCTCAAAATCCAGGTATTGGTCATTAATATTTCCTATAAATTTTACAGTTTCCCGAATATATGGACTTTCGTCGGAAAGAAAGTGGCTAGGAGTAAAATCCTCAAAATCTTTAACCGGAATATAGCTATACGTGTTTAGCGTTTTTTTTCTTGCACGTAATTCTTTTGCAGCAAAACTGACGACAGCCCCAGAATCTAGCCCTCCGCTTAAATGTGAACCCACCCCGCGAAACGTTCTCAAATTTGAGTTTACGGCAGTTTGGAAAATCTCTTTAAAGGCATCAACATATTCCTCATTGGAGTTAAGTTTTAAGCGATTGTTTGAGGTTACAACACAGTATCTGTTGGTTTTCACACTATTTAAAGATATCGAAATGCTATGAGATGGCTGTATCTGCCAAATACCTCTGTAAGGAGTCGCTGTTGTGTCCACGGCATCGATTGATGTCGTGATAGCCAAAAATTCAGCCAACCATTCTTCATTCAGTTCGACGACAACTGAAGGCAATGCGGTCAGAGGCGTTATTGTGGTACAAAACGCAAACCGCTCTCCATCCCAGATGTAATACAGCGTCCTCGTTCCAGAAAAATCTCTTGCCCCAAAGAGCTTCTGCTTCCGTTCATCCCAAATCATAAAAGCAAAGTCACCTATGAGATGCTTTGGCGTTTCTTCTCCCCACTTTGCATAAGCCAGCAAAATGAGTTGACTGTCCGGCATCCCTTTCCTCCGGTCGTAATCTACTTGGAGGGCTGTAAACAACTCTTCCCTGTTGTCGATGATTGCATCTGAAGTTATTGTTAACTGCCGTTCTTCGTCATAGTACGGCAGCAACTCCTCAATAGACTCAGGTGTGATCCATTGGGCATGGCAGCCAAAAAATACATTGCCGTTATCATTCCACCACATCCGCACATCGTCGGCAGGATACTTCTGCAATACATTCATCATCGCTGTGCCTTGTTCGGATGGCACCGGTTCTTTATGAAAATGTATGATTCCGGCAATAGCACTCATTGGACCCTCCAAGACGTATTGTTCATTTTAGTGAACGAGCACTCCCTTGTTCTTAATAGCGAACTCAAGGAAATCTTACCATCAATATGCTTACAAGTCAATAAAATACACCATTCTAAGCTGGTACATTCAGTTGCATTGTTCTCAATAAAGAATTATAATGGAAAGTATTAGTTGTTCGCTATTAGGAATTTTCGTCATAAAATTTTACGAAAATTAGGAGGATGGACAATGACTACATTGTTATACGAATCACCAATGGTACTGCATCATCAAGCATTGTATTTTGAAACCGCACAAAGCTGGAATAGAGGCCGTGGGAATCGCAATCACCCTGGAACAGGAAATGGTGGTTCGAACTATCCACATGATCCATGGCCAGGCCCGCAAAACGGTAACGGTGGAGGAAATGGCAAAGGGAATGGAAATGGGAAAGGCAAAGGGAATGGTAATGGCGGGGGGAACGGTTAAATATTGTGAAACCTTATGTAACGATTATCGGAGACCATCTTGTTCATATCACAGCAAACTCTGCGTCTTTCTTATTATTTTTGAAAGAACACTTCCCTCCGACTCTCTCCGAACAGGAACGAAAACCGGACCTGGTGATCCGAATTGAGGGTGGCTACGGTGAGAAGTTTCAAAACTACAACGTTCAAACCTTTGCCCAGGGGGACATCAAATATTTTCAGAGGTCGGATTACCTCATAGAAGCCAATCAAGATTATTCTTGTGCCACGATTTCCGTTCATGATGACCTTGCACTGAAACACGCGCTCATGAACCTATACAGTTCTTTCATCGTACATCATAACTGGGGCCTAATGATCCATTCCTCCTGTGCCATTGGCAAGGAAGGGCTCGCACATCTGTTTGCGGGACATTCTGGCGACGGAAAATCAACGGTTGCGGCTTTGTCTCGCCCCCGGACGATTCTTTCCGATGAGGCAACCCTCGTCCGAATCAACAATGGTCAGCCAACGATATACAATTCGCCGTTCCGCAGCGATTCAAACGCGATGGAAGCTATAGAGGCAGGCCCCATTCCACTTGCCAGCATTCAAATTTTGCGTCAAGCAGTTAAAAATCACCGCACAAAGACATCCAAAGCGGATGCTTTCCTCCAGCTTACGGATAAAATCTTCTACTGGCGGCACAGCTCAGAGAATCTCGGTGCACTGTTTTCTCTGCTCCGCATGCTAATCGGCAAAGTTCCGGTATATGAGCTGCATTTTCAAAAAAATGATTCTTTCTGGGAGTTGATCTCATAATGCCTAAATACATCCGAAGCCCAAACTGTGAAGCGGTCCATCTCGACGGGGAGTGGATGATTCTGCACGCCGAGCATTGCACGGTCACGAAAATCAATGAGGTTGGGGGATTCTGTTGGAATCTGCTGCATCAGCCCCAAACCCTTTCTTCCTTGGTTAAAGCAGTAAAAACAAATTACAGCATTACCGACGATTCGAGCATTGACAACGATATTCAAACCTTCTTGAGCGATCTTATGAATTGCGGGTTAGTTGAGAATGCAAGTTAATCAGCAGATCGCTCAGTTATTAACCAATACGATCCGGAAAGGGAATTTAGAGATCATTGCTGAGGGCTACAGCATGTTTCCTTTCATTCAACACGGCAATGTATGCCGTTTCGTGGCTTTTCAGTTGGATGAATTAAAGAAAGGCGATATTGTATTGTTCCGCAACGATCGTCAACAGCTCGTCGCCCACCGTTTGGTGAATTTCTCCACCACCGGGGGTGTGCGGGTCTTTTTGTTTCGGGGGGATACGAACATTGCTATCGACTCACCGGTTCAGGAAAATCAGCTGCTTGGGAAGCTGATCTCCATCAAGAAGAGAAAATACACCATTAAGACAGACGGTTGGGCAGCACGCGTATGGGGATGGCTGATCCTGTACATCTCCCCCATCCGGATCTTTCTGAACAAATACACAAGAAGGCGAATGTATGTGGAAAGATTATAAAAAAGCGGCAGTCGTACTGATCCCTTATATGTGGAAATACTGGAAAGCCTATTTAGGCCTATTCCTTCTGATGATTTTGGATATCGGACTGACACTCATTTACGCCTGGTTTTTCGGCACAATCACAGACGCCGCAGTACAAGGCAATTTTCAAAAGTTAGCTTGGCTTGTGCCTGTTGGCATCGCACTCACATTTCTAAATCTCGCAACGGGATACTGGCATAACGTACTTGAGTTTATAGCAACCGTTGCTGTAAAGAAAGATCTTAAAGAACACCTATTAAAACATGTGCTGCTTCTCACCTCACCCGAAATCGCAAATCTTCGGTCAGGTGCGGTGTTGACCCATTTTACCCAAGATATTCATGGCATTGATGGATTGATCGGTGGGCGCCTCATAGAACTGATTCGGCTGCCAGTCATCTTTTTTGCCGTTCTTATGTATATGGTTCAAATCCATTGGATGTTGGCTGTCCTTAGCATCGTCGCGATACCGGTCGCACTTATTTCAGGAGCTGTTTTTGGTACCCTGCTGCGCCGAAATCACCGCGAAATGAATCAAATGGGTGAAAATCTAATTAGCATCCTCTCAGAAACGTTTCTCGGGACTTTTGTCGTTCGTGCATTTGCTTTGGAGAAGAAATTTTACAACAAATATACAGATGAGAACAAAAAAATGTTTGCATTGGAAACGAAAGTAATGAAACAACGAAGCTTATTTGGTGCGGGGGGGAGTGCAGCAGGGGCTGTCGCTTTCCTGATTAGCCTCTGTTTAGGGGCGTATTTCGTGTCGAATCAAGTTATTACGATCGGATCTTTGCTGACATTTGTGAATTTGACGAATCATCTAATTTATCCTCTCACAGGACTCGCAGGACTATGGGCAGGCTTTCAAAGCTCACTGACCTCAATGGAGCGATTGATTAACATTTTGGAGAAACCGGCTGATCATAAGGAATTGCCCACTTACGAAACGCCGCGAACCCATTCTGCTTCAATTGCGTTTGAAGATGTCACCTTCGGCTTCAATGAAGATCAGCCAATCTTTCGCCATTTTCACTTGAACATTCCATCGGGGCTGACGGTTGCGATTGTCGGTGCAAGCGGTGCGGGAAAGACGACTCTTTTCCAATTGATTCTGGGTTTCTACAAACCTATTACGGGCCGAATCTGCATTAATGGTACCAATATTCATGATATGTCTCCCTCACTGCTTAAAAGCTATTTAGCCCATGTTCCACAAGATCCTTTTCTCTTCTCAGGCTCGGTTCGGGAAAATTTAATGCTTGCGCGACCGGGCATTACGGAGGAAGAGATGATGACAGCTGCAAAGCATGCGAACATTCATGAGTTTCTGATGTCTCTTCCAGATGGATATGATACACAAATAGGCGAGCGCGGACTTAAGCTATCCGGCGGCCAGAAACAACGCATCGCGATTGCAAGGGCGATATTAAAAGATGCTCCTATTCTACTCCTAGATGAAGCCACTTCAGCCCTGGACAGCGAGACGGAGCACCAAGTACAGGAAGCATTGCATCGCCTAACGCAGGATCGCACGACGCTGATCATTGCTCACCGTCTATCCACTGTTCAAAATGCGGATCTCATCATCGTGCTGGAACACGGCAACATAGTACAAATGGGAAAACACGAAGAGCTAATGAAGAAGGAAGGCGCCTACCGCCGATTAGCCCTTAGGCAAGCAATCGATGAACAGGAAGGAGATATAACCATAGATGATGTCTTTCATCCAAGCGTTGTTTGATGAAACCGTTCCGCTTCCAACGGAACTAGAGGAATACGTTCAAGTGCTGAAAGATATTGAATATTTCGGCATTGGACCCCAAATCTATACACTCTTGAAACAGCGGAATCGCTTTGAGAAAACCCCTCCTTCCTTTCAAGAACGCTTGAAGGCCCTCTACAAGGAGTCGTTACCTAGAAATTTATTTATTAAATTCGAGACGGAGCGTTTGCTGAATCGATTTGAGGCAGAGGGAATCCCTGTTATCCCCTTGAAAGGGACCATCTTCGCACAGACTTATTTCGACGATTTCGCCGCAAGGCAGACGACGGACATCGATTTGTTGATTCATCCGCGGGACATCTCCCGGGCCGTGGCTTGTGTTCAATCGCTCGGCTTCGTGCTTCAAGGAGAGCCGATCCCGGAACATTTCCACATTAGCTTTGCCAAGGCGCTCCCGAACTCCTCTCTCCCGCTTCCGGTAGAGCTTCACTGGAGCATCTTAACGGACAACACCTCTTCTTTAAATCCTCAAGATTTGTGGAGGGATGCGGTTCCCTATGCCTCTTACAAGTACGTAATGATGCTGTCTGAACTAAAGACTTTCTATATGATAAGCTTACACGGTTGGAAGCATGCTCTTGACTCATTGAAATATTTTATTGATATTATTCAATTGATTCATGTAATCGGAGATCTGTTAGATTTAAATAAACTTTTTGAAATGACTAAAGAACATAAAACGACAAAGCGAATGAGAAGCACATTATCTATCGTTTATTATCATTTCCCTCACTTGCAAACGATAAAACCTTTTTTAGAGAGAAAAAAAAGGCGGCTGTGGTGGGACTATGATTCTATTAGATATAAAGATAAAAACAGAAACCCACTTAAGTATATACGTTTTATTCAATATCAATGGTTAGATTTTGACACTCCTCTGCAATGTATTATAGCGACAAGCCAATATATTAAATCCCTGCAAAGAGGTCATTCGTCGGAGAATATTCAAATCTAACTTTTTCTCAGTAAACAATGAATTTCCTGGATTAAAAAATTAACCACAAAAAACAGCCCCCTAGTCACTAGAGGGCTATTGGTTTAGATTATGGGTCTACTGAGTTATTTTCGTTAATATCATTTGCTTTTAGTTTCATTACTGCCTTATAGAACGTATTATCTTTAATTAGATAGGGGGGAGCGCCCACCCCGGCATCTTCTGTATTTAAACCGATAACTGCCGTATTACTGCGAATAATATTTCCTTGAATGATTGCTTCCGCTACCGTAAATGGATCTTGCTTTCCATGCAGTCTGTTAAGTCTGATCAGAGCCATATAACGCAAATCGGTCGCTGTGATCGAAGTAGCTGTGATTTCACTATCCAATAATTGAATACGTTTCGCTTTCCAAAACTGTATTGCTGTCCCGGTTTGCGCCAAATTCTCATGAATATCAAAAGTGGAATGATTAATCGTTACGTCTGCATCTACATGATTAACAAGCAAAGCATTTCTGGAGACTATAAACTGACAATTGTTAAATTCCCATACACCTCTTGTTGTTATTTGGGTACTTCCTTCATTCGTTCCCGTTTCAAATGTGCAGTTATTATAAGTTCCCATTGGCAAACTTAACGGATACTTATTGCTTGGATGATAATCGATGAGAGTAAGATTTTCAAAGATGCTTCCTTCCACACCTCCCGACAACGCATCCATCTTCGGTGCCCCTGTAATTGTAATATCAATTGCACGTATCGGATTATTTTTAATTAACAAACCCGTTTGCACTACTTCATGATGAGTACTGTCAATATTCTGTAGTTCAATACCAAACGGTTCCCCAGCTTGTACTTGTATTTGGGAATCAATTAGAGTTAAACCATCGACCTTTATATTACTCGCACGTAAATTTACATCGCCTTTAGTAATATGATTATTTTCTATAACATGACCGTTACTTTGTATGCTGATACCACTGTTCTCAAATGTATTATTTCTTACAATAGAATCTGTAAAATAAGAGCCTGCGAGCCCAATATTGGATTTCCCGAAATAATTCCCTTCAATGATCGCTTTGCTTCCGTCAAACAGTACCACATGATAAGATTTATTGTCGTAGAACCGATTATTCAGCACTTTAAAATCATAGTTTAGAATACTGCGGCCTACCTCAAAATCAATTGCACTTTGCGGCGCCGTCCCTTGAATATTGAAAATCTCATTATTCTCGATCGTAACATGGTGGGCACCAACCACACTAATCCCTTGCCGCCGGTTATCGTGAATTTTGGAATTCTTGACAGTCACATATTTACTCAGAGTCTGTAAGTTTAAAGTAACAGAGACTCTATCGGCTGGCTTAGGTGTAAATACAGCTAAGAAGTAACCTGCTCCTTCTGGAATTGGTACCTCGTCTAAATGATAACGGGCCCCTTTTACACTTTGAATGAATGTACCATCCTTTTTATAAAAATACACATCATACCCCGCGTTCTCGTCAACTCCTTCATCCTCGGTAAACATCACAAAGCCTCTTTCAAAGAAATGGGCCCGAGGGGCATTCTCAAAATCATTTTTAACGGATTTTTTCGTTCGTATTTTCGCTGGATCATCAATGAGATTACCCTGGCTGTCTATCGCCCCCTGCTCAACATCCTCATCCCAGAACCCCGAAACCCACCCAGAAGCATTTCCTATTAATATCCCATCTCCTGTGAAATTTTTAATTTCAACACCGTCTATCGTTAGGTAGCGGGCACCGTCACTCATAATACCGAATCCAGCTTCATGTGTATTTGCCGTGTAAGGATATTGCTTTGTACTATAGTCATGTGTATCACGGTCCCCAATCAGGGTTCCACCTTTAATTGTTACATTTTCAACCATAGGACCAACATATAATAAGCGGTAAAATTCAAACCCATTCGTTTCCTTCTGCAATACGGTGTTATCATCCATCCAGAATGTCATATTCGAAGGAATATTAATTTGTGCCGTAGGATCCGTTTCTGGGCCCTTTTTGATTAAATAGGTGCCAGCCGGAACCTTGAATGTGGTATAACCATTTGCGCTTGCCCACTGCAATGCATCGTTAAAACCTTTCGTTGTTTCTGCAGGATGCGTTCCGTCATTATACACACCCCATCGTTCAAGCTCTAACGTGTATTCTTTCCCAAGCTCAGGTAAGGGCTTTGTAACAGGCAGAACGCCTTTTTCTATCGTCCGCCAAAGCATTACGGCGAACTCCGCACGGGTAACGAACCGGTCGGGTTCAAACATCCCTGCAGGGTTTCCTTCAATGATTCCGTTGTTAGCGAGTGTGTTAATATTTTGATATGCCCAATGATATGGAGTAACATCGGGAAACCGAGGCCCAATATTTTCGTCTACTTCATACCGATAAGACCTAGTTAAAATCGCAGCAGATTCCGCCCTAGTAATAAAATAATTGGGACGAAAAGTTCCATCCGGATAGCCATGTAATAGACCTTGCCTCACACCAGCAGAAATCGCGCCTAATGCCCAATGCCTGTCAGGTACATCCGCAAAACCGGTAGTTGAAGTCATTTCAAGCTGTAAAGCACGAACAATAACTGTGACAAATTCCGCTCTAGTAATATACTTGTCCGGCTTGAAAGTCCCATCTTCAAACCCCTTCAATACACCCATCTCATGAAGTTTTCGGATTTCATCTGCAGCCCAATGATGTTTAATATCTTTAAACCCGTTTTGCGGAATATCATCAGCAGAAGCCGATAAGATAGGTTGGACGAGCAACGCCAACAAAAATAAGACCAAACTTCTTCTCAATAAAAGTACACCCCTTTATCTGATTACTCAGCTCTACTTATTATTAACTGGTAGTAAATTATATGCCCCTACTTATTAAACGTATAGTTATTTGGTGTACAAAACATTAAAAAGGCGGGGCAGGCGTTGCCTGCTTCGCCTTAATTTAACCTACTTCAACACCTTCACCAACCGCTCAACGGCCCCTTCGGAGGTGTCGAATACCTCATACAAATTCACCGCCAGCGTGCTGATTCGCTGCTCCGTCTTCGCGTCGAACGCGATCAGCTGCGAACCGTTCAACAAGCGGCCGGCCCCGGTAAGCGCAATCGCCTGTGAGCTAAGCACGCGGCCAGAATCCGAGTCAACCAGTTCCGCCCTCAATCGCGTGGATTTCCCGTCAACGACGTTGTCGGACACCCGGTCAATGCTCACATCGAGCGACAGCGCGTAGGTGTACACGAAATCCGTCGTCCCCTCCGACCGGGAGTCGATGGACCAGTCTTTCAGATGTAACGTGAACGGATACATAGCCGCGGCGCTGCCGGAAGCAGATGCAGGCAACGACGTTGTCACCGACGCAATCTCCTGCTGGAATCCGCTCCCGCCGTCGAGCACGTGGACGATGGCGTTCTTCCCGCTCTCCGAAGCAGGAACGGTGAAGGCATAGCTCACCACGTAGCCGATCTTCGGCAGCAGGGTGCTCCAGCCGGTATTTTGCCGGACGCCCATGTAGCGGTCACCGTTCGAGGTCTCCCATTCGGCGCCGAAGCTCGGGAACGCTATGGAGCGGCTGCCCGTATTGCGCACTACAAACTTCGCGACAGCCGTTTGATAGCCGTTCCCAGCCTGCTCGAACCGCTGTACCTCGACAAGCTTCAGCTCCACGCCCGCTTCCGCCAAGCTGCTCCCTTCGGTAAGCGTAATGGCGTCGCCCAGTTTATACGACTTCGGCTGCACGGACGAAATACTTGGCGGCACATTGACTTGCACGCGGCCAATCGTATAGCGGAGTTCATCCCCATTAGCCGTCTTGAACGACTCTGGCGTAACGACGGTAAGGGTGCTGAATGGGTCCGGCACATCCCCCGGCAGCAAATAATGAATGTAACGCTGCTCCCCCGGGGCGACGGAAAGCTCTCCTGCCTCCGCGCGGACAGCCGTATAATGGCGTTTCCCCGCCTTGCCTGTCAACGTAAACTCAGGGATCCATTCCGTGGATGCGCCTTTATTCTCCGCCAGCAGCCGAACCACCGTGGACAAGCCTTCCGTCGTGCTCTGCTTCATGATCTGAACCGGCGTGTACTGAATCGACGCGGAGCCGACCGGCAGTGTAAAGCTTTGTCCCCAAGAGAACACGGATTCTGACTTAAGCGCCGTAACCCCATTCCCCCTCCATTCCAAATCACGAACGGAAACCGAAAGAACGACGGTCTCCTTCTTCGGATACACAAATTCATCAACGCTGACCCAGGAGAGGTTCATCAGCGAGAACGCATCCGACCGCTGCACCGTAACCATATAGCTCAACTCTACCGTTTCCCTCGGTTGTACGGCTCTTGGATTCGCGGCGCTTGGCTCTAACGTATAAAGAGTCCCTTCGCTGCTGCTCACCCGCACTTGATACTCAGGGATCGCCGCGACACCGCTTCCCCCGTTGTACAAGCGCACAACTGCGGCTACCCGGGTGCCCGCCGGCGTTCGCTCGTTCAGCACACTCTTTACGCCGACCTTCAGTTGCCCTGTCAGCTTATGCGGCGTCAAATCGGCATTTGCCGCAATCACCCCTCCGGTCGGGAGCGCTAATCCCCATAAAAGCAGAAAACATAGAATCGAATGAAAAAGTCCTAGTTTTTTCACGGCGTGCCCCCCTGTTCCACGGTTTCTGCAGAGCTTGGCCGCGCAATGACTTGCTCCCGGTCCCGCAATTCCGATTGGCCGGTGACGACAACCTTCTCGCCTTCCTCAATGCCCGCGAGAACCTCATAATAGAACGCATTCGACCGCCCTAGCTCTACAGCCCTTTTTTCCACAATATCGTCCTTCAACACAAACACATAGCTGTCGCCGTCCACCTTCAGCACGCTGTACTGCGGTAAGGCGATGACCGTCTGCTCTTCGTCTGCCGACAGCTGCAGCGAAACGACGCCGCCCGGCTTCAACGCCCCATCGGCATTCGCCGCCTCTAAGCTCATCTCGTACGTCCTCGTCTTCGGGTCCATCACCCCGGCGATATAGCTGATCTTCGCAGACCCTTGCTTCTCCTGATTCGGCAGTATGTACAACAGCTCGCTCTTGCCTTGAACGTAGCCGGCAGCCGCTTCGCTCAAGGAGGCAACAATCTGCACCGGATCTAAGGTGTCTACACGTCCAATGGTTGCCCCTGACCCGACGCTGCCGCCTTTCAGCAACGAGAGCTCTGTAATGATTCCGCCAATCGGCGCCCGCACCTCCAACGCGGTAAGCGCCTCCTGACGCTCAGCCAGCACCCGTTCGGCGGCACTGACCTGCGCTTCGTAGCCGGACAGCGCGTCTGCGGAACTCAGCGTCTTCAGCTGCTGCCTCGCCAAATCCAGGTCGATGCGGGCAGCCTCCAGGGCAACCTCCGCTTCGCTCAGCTGGGCCGCCGTCGCCTTGCCGCTGTCGTAATCATTCTTCGCCTTATTCCGCTGCCGCATCAGTTCGTTATAGAGCAGCTCATTCTTATGAATTTCCACATTTACTTCGCGGCGCTGATTGGCAATCTCCTGCCTCGCCGCCGCCAGCGCATCTTTCGCCTGCTGCAGTGCCGCCTCCGCCTGTTCCTTCGCGAACTCCGCTTCCTCGGAGCTTAACCGGGCTACGGTTTCGCCTTCGGCAACACTGTCGCCAATCCGCTTCAACACCTCTTCCACTTTGCCGCCCGTGCGCGCGACGATGTTCATCTGAACGGAAGAACGCACCTCTCCCTGCACCAGCACCGGCGCTTCGATGCGCTGTTTGCGAACCGTCTCATATTTTACCGTCTTCAGCACGGGTACCTCACTGACATCAGGCGGCGGCTCCGGCGGCAGCAGCGCACTAACGATGCTGCAGCCCGATAGCAGCGACAGTACGAGCACCCCGGCGCCGGCGCGGCGCCAGCCGCGTACAACGTTCTGACTCCACACGAATGGTTCCCCCTCGATCCTCATGAATAATACGGATACCGGTACGCTGTATCCTTCTCTTTCACCTTGTTCAAGGCCGCGCCAATGATGTTCGCGTTCACCTGCTTCAGTTCGTCCACAGCCTTCTTCACAATGTTCCGCTTAATCTTCCCGCTCTCCAGCACGAACAGGACGCCGTCACACTTGGCCGCCATAATTTTCGCGTCAATCGCCGCCAAGACAGGCGTCGTATCGACGATCACCATATCGAACCGTTTCTTCAGCTCCTCCATCAAGGTTTCGAGCCGCCCGTTGATGAGCAGATCGGAAGGATTGATAAACATCGTCCCGGCTGTGATCAAAGACACCCGTTCGATACGGGAATCCTGAATGATATCGAACAGCAAGGTGCCGGGTTCCGCCAAATAATCCGTCAGTCCAATCCGCCCGGTGCGGCCGATGAGATGATGCAGGCTCGGCTTGCGGGTATCCCCGTCCACGAGCACGACGGTTTTCCCTCCAGCGGCGTACGCCGCAGCCAAGTGAAGCGCGGTCGTGGTCTTCCCCTCGCCGGGGCTGGTCGACGTCACCGCAATCGTCCGGACCGTCTCAACGGCATGAAAGTCAATATTAATCCGCAAATTCCGGTAAGCCTCCGCGAAGATGGACGACGCGTCCGTGTTCAACAGAATCGAAGACTTATTGTTTGACCGGAGCATAGGCGGTTCCTCCTCCAACCTTCTTCTTCGGCTTCAGCTTGCGTTTGGTCATCTTAGGGATGTAAGCGAGCGTCGGAATGCCGAGCGCTTCCGCCACATCCTCCTCCGTCCGCAGCTTATCGTCCAAGCTCTCCAGCAAGATCACCGCTCCGACGGATAAAATCAGCGAAGCCATGAAGCCCAATATAATGTACGTATTTTGTTTCTCGTTGATCGGCTGCGGGTTGGCGCTCATTTTTGCCTCATTAAGAATGACAACGCTCTTCCCCTCGGAGATGTTCGGCAGCTCCGCCTGAAACACCCGCGTAATCGCGTTCGCGATCATGACTGCCCGCTCGTGGGAATAATCATTGACGGCAATGATAACGACCTGCGTGTTATTCAACGCATATACATCGACGATCCGGGTTAAGTAGTCACTGCTGACTTCCAGATTCGGGTTCAGCTGCACGACTTTATCCATAATGAACGGCGTGCGGATAATTTCCTTATAGGTGCTGATGAGTCCGCTCTCCATACTGCCTGTCCCGATATTGATCGTTTGCTGGCTGAACGGATCGGAATTCCCCGCGTTCACGATAATCTTCGTCTGTGCATGGTACACAGGCACATAAGTCTTGTAGCTGTACCACGCGGCCAATGCCGTAAACGCCGTCACCACGAGGGCGATCAACCACAACCATTTCTTAATCATGACAAAATAGACCTTCAGGTCTATTTCCTCCGACTTCATTTTATACATTCCTCCCGTCTCAGGCCCCATTCCCGATTGTTCGTTTTAGAATATCACATTCTGATTTTAGTTCTTTATAGTGAACAAGTCAACAGCAGTTTACTCTTTAGCGAACGAATTCTCGCACTTCTTCAACCAATGACCGATGTGGGAACGTTCAGAGCGGTAGGATCTGCGGATGAACCACCAGAT
>Ga0182742_1000787_pt1 | contig 46123 bp, 41 predicted proteins | sample eDN5th37CBELigMG_FD_128880 | JGI IMG/M metagenome (GOLD analysis project Ga0182742, IMG submission 128880) | Enriched Miracle-Growth compost microbial communities from Emeryville, California, USA - eDNA 5th pass 37_C BE-Lig MG (version 2)... ... | reverse complement strand
TTTTTGTAACCGATTACATTTTTCAGTATAAGCACTTAATTTTTATCTTTCAACACCTAATTTCCAAATCAGGTAAAATGGCCCATTTTTTTATCAAATACAAAAAGTAAACCTCTATACAAAGTACAGAGGCTCCTCAAGTTTTTCATATAGAAAGTATCAGGGGGGATACTGTATTTTTTACATACCCTAATTAACTAGAGATAAACCTAAAAAACATTTATTTTTTCCTACATTCAAGTAATTTCCTTTTTTCATAGATTTCATATTGACATTTCCTTCAAAACAAGAGAAAATGAACGCGTGTACATAATATGTTTTGGGGGTGAATACATTAGCTAATAGAAAAGATGTTGCCAGATTAGCAGGCGTTTCCGAAGCGACTGTTTCCCGGGTGTTCAACAATGTTTCGCCTCTGCGCGAAGAGACAAAACGCAAAGTACTTCAGGCTGCTAAAGAGCTTAATTATCACCCTAATGTCATTGCACAAAACTTTGCAAAGGGAAAAAGCCATAACATCGGTGTGATCGTTCCCTATTTACCAAAGGTGAATGTCATGTCCACTCATTATTTTTCAGAGATAGTCAGTGGTATTGGTGCAAAGCTTGGAGAATCTGGCTATGGCTTACTTTTGCTTTTTCAAACTCCAGATGAGCGAAAAAATTATGTACAGCTTTTTCAATCACAACGTGTTGATGGATGCATTATTTTAGGCTCCAGCGATAATGCTGCAGAAATAGAAGCTATAGAAGAACTTCATCAATTACAATTACCTTATTGCCTTATTAACCAAACTTATTCCGACTATTCCTTTCACACGATTGATGCAGATCATGTAGGTGGTAGTTTCCAAGCAACATCCTTTTTACTTGATAAAGGATTCCGACATGTTATTTTCATTAATGGACCTAAGGAATATTCAAATAGTCTTGACCGTTTCAAAGGGTATAAACAAGCTTTCGATAAAAGGAATGAGCGATTTTCTAAGGAATTTGTTTTCGAAGGTAATTATAGTAGAAAAAGCGGTTATCAAGCTGCTAAAGAAATTTCAAAGTTACTACCTACATCTAAAGCGATCTTTTCTGCGAATGACCGAATGGCAATTGGACTTATGCAAGGCTTGGGTGAACTAGGTCTTCAAGCAGGCACAGATTATGCAATCATTGGCTATGATGATTCTGAAATCGCAAGAATGACATCACCTCCACTTACAACTGTAAGGGTTCCACTATATGAAATGGGAAAACTGGCAGCTGAAAAAATATTGAATTTTATCTCAGATAATGAATCTGAACAACAAATTCGACTACCGGTAACATTAATTGAACGCAAATCAACCTCACTTGACATGTACTAGTACCAGATGATCTCCGGTACTAGTACTGATCATAGATTTTAAAACCAATTCTATAAAACTTTTAAAGGGGGATATGTTATGAACAATATTAAAGTTGGTATGATTGGCTATAAATTCATGGGGAAAGCTCATAGCCACGCATATCGTGACCTTCCACTTTTCTTCCCAAATACCGTTCATCCTGAAATGAAAGTAATTTGCGGACGTAATCCAGAGGGTGTGAAAGAAGCTGCCAAACAATTCGGCTGGGAGGAATACACAACTGAATGGAAGGAACTTATTCAACGTGATGATATCGATTTAATCGATATAAATGCACCGAGTGATGTACATAAGGAAATTACAATTGCCGCTGCAAAAGCAGGCAAGCATGTTTTTTGCGAAAAACCGTTAGCGCTTACACTTGAAGATTCCAGAGAAATGCTTGAGGTTGTTGAGGCTGCTGGTGTGAAGCATATGGTAGGCTTCAACTACCGTTTCGCTCCTGCCGTTATGCTAGCAAAAAAATTAATTGAAGAAGGCAGATTAGGTGATATCTATCATTTCCGTGCCTGGTTCTTACAAGATTGGTTAGTTGATCCGAACTTCCCTCTTGCTTGGAGACTTCAAAAAGAAATTGCCGGGTCTGGTTCCCATGGAGACCTAGGAGCTCATTTAATTGACCTGGCACATTATTTGATAGGCGATATGACAGAAGTAATTGGTATGAGTGAAACGTTTATTAAGCAAAGACCAATTACAACAGGTACTTCCGGTTTATCCGCAGGGGGTAGTGATGAAAATGCTGAAAAAGGTGAGGTAACAGTTGATGATGCTACCTTATTCTTAACACGCTTCGCTAATGGAGCTTTAGGAAGCTTTGAAGCAACACGATATGCCTCAGGACATCGTTGTACGAATTCATTTGAAATCAATGGCAGTAAAGGAAGTGTTGTCTTTGATTTCGAACGAATGAATGAGCTTCAAGTATACTTCACAGATGATCGTGATGATGTTCAAGGATTCCGTCGAGTTCTAGCAACAGACCCGGCTCACGCATTTGCAGAAAACTGGTGGCCACCAGGACACACAATCGGATATGAACACACATTTATTCATGAAGTAGTCGAATTAATGGAAGCGTTTAAAGAAGACCGTCAGCCTGTTCCAAACTTCCGTGATGGTGTGAAATGTCAACAAGTTTTAGAAGCTGTTGACCGCTCAATTGAAAAGCGCCAATGGATTAAAGTGTCTGACGTTTAATATTTTTTACTTAACCTATTAAGGAGTGTTTAACTATGAAAAAAAATGCATTAATCGTTTGGGGCGGCTGGGACGGCCATGAACCGGAACAAATAAGTCAAATTTTCAAAGGAATTCTTGAAGAAGAAAATTTCAATGTAGAAGTATCTGATTCCTTAAATTCTTACGCAGATACGGAAAAATTAAAATCTTTAGACCTTATTGTTCCGCACTGGACAATGGGTGAAATCGAAAAAAAATATGTACTGAATATTTCAGAAGCTGTCATGAACGGTGTTGGCTTAGCAGGATGTCACGGCGGAATGTGTGACTCATTCCGAAATAATGTAGACTGGCAATTTATGACCGGCGGAAACTGGGTTGCACACCCTGGAAATGACGGTGTGGAATACATGGTGAACATCAAGCATTCAACAAGTCCGCTTTTAGAAGGACTTTCTGATTTTAAAGTCGTAAGTGAACAATACTATCTCCATTTCGATCCAGCTGTTGAAGTGTTAGCCACAACACGTTTCCCTGTTGTTGACGGACCTCATGCAGCAAATAAAGCAGTTGATATGCCTGTAGTTTGGACAAAACGCTGGGGACTTGGAAATGTTTTTTATAATTCATTAGGTCATAAAGCAAACATCGTCTCAATGCCTGAAGTTTCACTTATGATGCGTCGCGGTTTCTTATGGGCAGCAGAAGGTAAACAACGTGCCGAAGGTTTAGCAGTTGCAGCAAATGGGCGTTCTTATACAGGTATGGGTGATAGTCAATAATCTATTAAAATATGGAGGTTTGAATATGAAAAAGTTAAAAATCGGAATTATAGGGTGTGGAAATATTAGCTCTATCTACATGGAAAATTGTCAAAATTTTGAGCATCTTGAACTTGTAGCTTGTGCTGATCTAGATGTGGAACGTGCCCAATCACAAGCAACAAAGTTTGGGATCCCAAAAGCATATTCAGTTCAAGAGCTTCTTGATGATTCTGATATTCAACTAGTGATCAACTTAACGATTCCAAAAGCACATGCTGCTGTATGTATTCAAGCTCTAGAAGCTGGCAAACATGTTTATACAGAAAAACCGCTTGCAGTCACACGTGAGGAAGGAAAGCAAATTTTAGAGACAGCTATAAAACACAATCTCCTAGTTGGAAGCGCTCCAGACACGTTTTTAGGTGCAGGTATTCAAACTTCCATCAAGCTTATTGAACAAGGTGAAATCGGTGTTCCAATCGGTGCTTCAGCCTTCATGATCAGCCGCGGCCATGAACACTGGCATCCAGATCCAGCCTTTTTCTATGATATCGGTGGCGGTCCGATGTTCGATATGGGGCCATATTATTTAACTGCCCTTGTTTCGTTATTAGGACCTATTCAACGAATCTCAGGTTCTACCAGAATTAGTTATCCAGAACGAATCGTTTCAAGTGAGCCAAAGGCTGGTGAAAAAATCAACGTACAAACACCTACCCATATTTCAGGTGTGATTGATTTTGCATCAGGAGCAGTTGGAACCATTACCACTAGTTTTGATGCAATGGGCGGCTCTTCACTTCCTCCTATTGAGATCTATGGAAGTGAAGGTACATTACTTGTACCAGACCCAAATACATTCGGTGGACCTGTTAAAATTCGAAAAAAGGGTGAAAAAGAATTTGTAGAAGTCCCATTATCCTATGGCTATGCTCAAAATAGCAGAGGTCTAGGTGTAGCAGATATGGCAAACGCTATTCTAAACGGTGGGACATATCGTGCAAGCGGCGAACTTGCCTACCATGTATTAGAGGCTATGCACGGCTTCCATGATTCTTCTGATCAAGGAAGACATTATCAAATGGAAAGCACGTGTAAAAGACCTGATTCTTTAGATGTGGAACAGGAAGTTTCCCAATAAGATCACTGTGTTGATACAATTTAATTTCTTTAAACAAAGTCCTTCATCCTTTAATGAAGGACTTTGTTCTATTGTCTCTCACCAATTTTGTCCTTCATTCCCTTTATGAAGGTCGTTTCGCTTGGTACCCTGTCCTTCATTGCAAACCGCCATATATGAAAAAAGCAGTCAGATGATTCATGTTCATCAGACTGCGTACTAGAAATGTGTGTCCTACTTCTTCTCTTCTAACCTTTTCAGATACTCTACCGCTTCTGACAGAGTACCTACCGGGACAATTTTAACGTTATATCCCTTATCCTCAGCTTGGGCAATAGCATCCTTTTCATTTTGGTCAAGCTCAGTTAAGTCTTTCGGAGCAAAAAAGATATCCGCACCTTCTTCTTCAGCAGCGATAACTTTATGGGTGATGCCCCCAATTTGGCCAACATTTCCGTTATGATCGATCGTTCCTGTACCTGCAATTTTGTATCCCTTTGTAAGGTCATCAGCTGTTAACTGGTTAAGGATTTCTAAAGAGAACATAAGTCCTGCTGATGGCCCCCCAATATCTTCACTTGTGATGCTGACTGTTTTTGGGATGGTTGCGGTAAATTCCTCTTCAGGCGCAATCCCGATACCTACTTTACCAGTAGACTCGTCTAACATAATAATGTCCACTGTTTTTTCAAGTTCTTTGTTTCCTCGTAAAATAGTTAGTGCTGCACGATCACCTATATTTTTATTCTGTTGGATATAATCAATAAATTCAGGTGCTTCAACGATTTTGTTACCATCTACACTTGTAATAATGTCGCCTACTTTCAGGATATTCTTTGCAGGTGAATCAGCTACAATACCTCTGACAAATATACCTTGATAATTTATAGTAACTTCTTCATCAGCGGCTCTAAAAGCTGCAACCAGTGCATTCTGCTGTGAATCCTTCATCATAAAATCTAACAATCTATTATATTCGGCATCTGATAGATCTCCTTTTACACTCTCTTCCTCCATTACATCTATATTTGGTGCTACTAGACCATATGCTAATAAATAAGGATTAGCCTTTATTTGTAGGACAGTTGTTAAGTGAAAGCTTCCCTCTTCATTCTCATATCCATTCTCTACCTTAATAATCGGTGCCAGTTCTTCCAATGGTCCTGGTTGATATAGATAATAGGGTGTTGGGATAAACGCTATGATGACTAGTACTAGCAAGATGAGAATATATCTTTTTACTTTTGGTTTAAATGATTTTTTTGACATGTGTTATTGTGCTCCTAAAAATTTTTTCGTTATTTTTATTATAGTCCTTTCTACCTCTGTTTTGACGAAAAAAAAGAGACGATATTAAAAATCGCCTCTTTTCCATTTATATTGAACGACTATATGCCTTCTTCGCTTGAAGAGTAAAGTCCTGCTGCAGAAGATTTACTTCAAAGAGTTTTAATGGATCATAGAAGACTTCAGGATTATCCCTCATATTCGCTAACTCTTCATTGCCATTTTGAATGGTTTCTTTTGTTTGTATTATCGTGTTTTCAACCTCTTTAATCGGACCTTGAAAAAACGACGAAACATCTTGATTTAGCCCTTTTTCAAATAGTTCAAATGGCAGGAATAATTTATTAGCAATTGAATTTGTTACTTCTTCATACGATTCATTTTCAACATATTTTTTATATTGATTAAATAGCATGTGATTGCTTTGATTCATCGTACCGAATAGTTTTCCGGCACCTTTTAATATAAGCTGTGTTGGTTTATTTTTCAAAAGAATGTTTTCCTTTTCATAGCGAACACGGCCAGTCATTCTAGTAATATCACGGTTCCAATCATCTAATAACGAGAAATCACACTGCAGGGAAAGCTTCTTTTCCTCATAAATATCATTGAATGTGTCACTCATTTCGTTCAAGTATGATTGACTTTCAAGAAGCTCATCATGTGAAGCAGAAATCCATGTTTCAAGTTGATTAAATACTGTTGGCAGTAGTTTATCTTCGACATAGTCCTGTATTTTTGCATTCATCTTTTCATTCAGAGTAATGTGAATTTGCTTGAAATCACTATCCTCTTTAATAAGAGAAGAGCTTTCTTTTAATAACTTTGGGATTGTCTCTGTTAATTCTGCTTTCGATACTTTTAATAATGTTTTATACGCAGAAATAACTGTGTCTACTTTTTCATACTGTAAATCAGATAACTTGTTTGTGAGACCCTTTAATCTAACTAATATATCTTCATTCCATTCTATCGAGTAGATGAGACCTTTTTCCATATCCACACGTTTTTGAAGGAGATCAGCTAGAACCTTTCTTATTAATGTTAAAATATTTGCTGTCCGTTTTTCCTTCTTTTCCTTTATTTCATATGGGAAATGAGTAGAAAGGAAGGCATTTAATTGACTTAATTGCTGTCCAAATGGATGTAATGAAGAATAAGGAAGAATCTCTGCCTCCGGATATATATCTGCAATTTTCGATTTGATCTCGTTCATAACAGCTTGAGTATGAGCATCACTCGCAATTAAATCTACCTTATTTAAAACAAAATGAACCTTCACATCAGGTGCAAATTTTTTCAATTGATATAAAATATCACTTTCGTTTTCTGATAGTGGTGATGACCCATCAAGAATGTAGAGTACTCCGTCTGCCAATAAAGAAGTATTAAAGAGCTCATTGCGTGTTTCTTGATCTTTATGAATGGATGGTGAATCAATTAAGGCACATTGATGCTCATTCAAAAAGATACATGGTCTCTTTACTTGGAACAATGAGGATGGGTTCACTTCCATCTCTTTCACTAATTCCCTTTGATCTTCAAGATAGCGATGACCACTGCTTGTAATTTGACTCATTGTAAGTTCATCGTCATCATGCAGAACAACAAAGGCTGAACTTGAGCCTTTAAAGAATTTATCACCCAGTAATGAATTAACAAAAGTTGTTTTCCCACTGCCTTCCTCACCCATAAGCAGAAAATGCTGTTTAATGTAAGAATTGATTAATTCTTCTAGCCACCAACTCACTCTCTTATCTACTTCAAGTGCATGAGTTTCTGCCCAATTTTTTATCGTTTTGAACAACTGAAGTGCCTGTTCTGATCCATTTTGGTTATGTTCTACTTCAAAAATAACTTCCTCTGCTGTATACACAGCATCTTGAATAATCTGCCCCGGGAAAATTTCATTCCATGCGAGCACAGTAGCTGCAGGTGATAATGATGTCGCTCTTGTTGAAAGCTTTAACCAGCAAGCTAACAAATGTGGAATCACTACTTGTAATTCTTTCAGGTAATATCGACCATCTGTCAGTTCCTTAAATGTTTGTTCGTAGAGCTCTACAATTTGATTCCAATCAGCATCCTCTTTATATTCGACTGTTGAAAGAACCAATTCATTAATTGTTTGGATCCAATAAAGATATGAATCTTCTTTTTTATAGCTATCCCATAACGCTCCGATAAATGAAATAAGGGACGGCCTGCTAGCCTCATACATTGCAAGTAGTGCTTCCGCAAAATAATCCGGGCTAAAGATTTTGGTTTTACCTTCTTTTACATAAGAAGTCAATACTGAAAACCATTCTTCTTTTTGTGTACGTATCGCTTCATTTACAGCTAACTTGACTGCATGTTCATCGTCATTTTGTTCCTCATAAAAATCCCGTGCCGTCCTTGTTACTTCAGGATAGTCCGGGTCAATTATTACAGCCTTTTGAATCGTGTCATAGGCATGTTCAAGCTTTTCTCGTTCTGTATATAAGAAAAACAACTTAAGAGTTACTTCACTTTTCAGCGTCAGTTCTTCTGTTTCAATAGACGTGTACATATCCTCAGCGGCAGAGAGTAAGCCCAACTGATAATAGGCATCTCCAATGTTCATTTTTGCCCAAGGTTCTAGTTCATTTTTTATATTTTCCCATTTAAAAATAGCTGTTTCATAATCCTGTGCATGGAAATAGTATTCCCCTTGTGCATATCGTATGTATGACAAATCAAAGCTCTCATCCCTGCTTTGTTCATCATAATACACCTGTCCCAATTCATGTACAGTATGTTTTTCATCACTTTCTTGCAAATAGGTCCGATAATATGTCTTTTCAATTAGCTGTTCTTCTCTCGTCATCGTCTTCCTCCTACAACCCCTCATATAATGACTATTTATATATAGTTTATCTTATTATTAACTCCTCTGCACTTTATAACATGAAACATTAGAAAAACTTGGCTTGTCGCCAAGTCCTAATGGCGAAAGCCTTAGTTTTTCTTATACTATCATCCATAAAATTTATATCCTTTCTGATAGTATTAGAAAAACTCGCCATCTGGCGAGCCTGAAAGGCAAAATAGTAGCATCGTTGCACTAATTACCTAACTAATCATTAAAGAAAAACCAATCTCTTCATATAATAATACGCATAGAGGATTGGTTTTATTAGGGTTTTTATAAAAAATTCACTTCTCTTTTTTTCTGCTGTCAAGCTTCCTTAAGAAATACATAATCAGTGCTCCAATCCCTAAGCCGGGAATTAAAGAGAGTATTGGAAAAAAAATAGGTCCAATAGATATTCCGTTGAATTTTACAATAGGTGCGTACATAGTACCAACTGTAACAGTGTAAGCACTGCATACATAGGGTAAAAAAGAGTAACGGGGCATTTTTCCTTGTTCCGAGTCCTTCACAGCATCCCACATGGCAAACATGTAAACACAAGGATAAAACATAAGCCATTGATAATTAAGTACCTCAAAGGCTTTATCCATTTCTCCTAGGTAGCTGGCCATAATTGCTGAATTAAAATTGCTATTAACATTTATTAGAAATTCAAGAAAGATAAACACAAAACCTTTTAATAATTTTTTATTAAGTATTTGAGCAAACCCAGGTAAGGCAATACTCCAAAGAATCGCTTCTGTTTTTGACGTCATATGTATGCTTCCCATCATCATTTTTAAAGTAATTAATTACTTCCCTAGTTTTATTACTATTTACAATCACTTCCAAATCTATTCCAAAAGTGATCGTTTTTGATAAGTGGAATTTTGACAATTTTCGCTTACATATTAAAAAGCAGTGTCAAAAAACACCCTACTTCTTTAATAGGTCAAAGACGCAGCAATGATTAATCCTAGCGAAACAGATAAAAATAGTGAAAATAATCATAACTTTGGAGGATTATTATGAAAAAGTTAAAAATTGAATTATCGATTAAATGATGAACGTAATCATTGTCCAGCTTTTTATCATTATTCGTTTTCAGAATCTTATGATATGCTTTTGAACAAGCTGAGAGTTATACACATGTAACACTTAAGGTAAGTGAATAGAATGAGTATAGTGTGTCACCACTAATCTTTACATATGATTTATATTCATATGAAGAAGCTTTATCCTTAATAGGTAATGATTATAAAAGGATTTAAGAAAAAGAATATAAATAAATTTCTGCAGAATTTGTTGAAGACCGCTCAACATATGTGCTTTTCATGGTAAGGACTAAAGCGCAGGCTCCTTGATCAGCTCTGGGCAAAATAAACGCAATGAATAGAAAAGTTCTTTGTTCTTTGTCTTCAATTCATTTGCGTCTTATGAACTTGAGGGCTAGGCGCAACGCTAAAGCAGCACTGTATGCTGCTTTTTAACCATATATGACTTGTGACACGTATAAAACGATCGGTAATGTAATGACACTCAAAACTGTACTAAACAATGTTGCTGATGAAACAAACTGTGGTTCTGTGTCATATTTTAACGCATACATTGTTGTATTTGCAGCTGTAGGCATTGCCGATAAAACAATCATGATTTGCTTTAATAAATCATCAATGGGCAAAATAAGTGTAAATGCAAATGCAATGACAGGTGATAAAAACAATCGAATTCCTAAAGATAATGATAATGGGGCTAAATCCAGTTTTTTAACTGATATTTTCGCTAACTGCATACCCAGGATAATCATAATCGTCGGTACTGCTGCATTCCCCACCATCGAAATTGCTTCCATAAATGTTCCTTCAATAGGTATTGGAGAAAAATGAAAAACAATACCAAGCAGTGCTCCGTAAACAATTGGGACTTTCACAACTTCTTTAAGCGCAATTTTTACTCCCCCACCATTCGGTGAACCTTTTGCTGCATAATATATCCCAACGGTACACATTAATAATTGTTGAATAACCATTAAGATAACCGCATACCGCAAACCCGTTTCTCCGAAAGCAAAGAAAATCAGTGGCGTTCCATAGTTTCCATTGTTCATAAATGCACTGGCAAGAATCATTCCACATGTCTTTTTCAGCGAATAGTGCTTCAAAAAGGCAATTCCATAGATGACTAAGATCAAACAAAATGCTAGCCCAATTGTATAAATTGCCATCATAAGATAATCAAATGAAAAGTCTGTAGAATAAAAGGTCTCAAAAGCAAGAAAGGGTAGCATCAAGTAAATGGCCATCATAGATAATGGCTTAGTATCAAATTTAAGTAACTTTTCTCCTACGAAACCTATGCCAAAGATAAAAAATATCGGGATTAGAACCACTATAAATTCCATTTTCTCACCTTTTCTACTAAAATATGTATAAAGCAATATAGCACATGTAACTAAGGATAGTCGGGTGAATAAAAGATAATGAGCGTTATACTCCCTTTATCTGAACACCGTTTTCCTGAAGAGTATTGTATATCAATCGGGCAAATGAAGCAGCATATTCACCATCTCCATGAATACAAATCGTATCTGCCTTTATCGATACTTTTTCTCCATTTGCAGCAATTACTTTTTGCTCAAGAACCATGGTTAAAACCTGTTTCATAGCCAATTCATCTTTTTTAATTAATGCATTTTTTTCTACACGGGGTGTCAGCAGTCCGTCTTTTTGATATGTTCGATCTGCAAATACCTCACTCGCTGTTCGTAATCCTAGTTTTTCACCTGCTCTAATTAATTCACTTCCAGAAAGTCCGTATAAAATCAGCTCTGGATTTACTTTATATACTGCCTCTGCTATCGCCTCGGCAAGCTTTCTATCTAGAGCCGCCATATTGTAAAGAGCACCATGTGGTTTCACATGATGTAACATCCCACCCTCTACCGTAACAAAACCTGATAGTGCACCAATCTGATACACGACTAAGTCAAATGCCTCCTCGGGTGAAATCGAAATATTTCGTCTTCCGAATCCTTTTACATCTTCAAAGCCGGGATGTGCTCCTATTTTAACAGAATGTTTTTGTGCCAGTTTCACTGTTTTTCTCATTGTTGCTGGATCACCTGCATGAAAACCACAGGCAATATTTGCTGAACTTATAAAATGAATAATTTCTTCATCCACGCCTATTTTATAGGCTCCAAAGCTTTCACCCATATCACAATTTATATCTATTTTCATTTATTAGACCTCCTTATAGCTAAGGCTATTCCTATTTTTAACTGCTTAATCTCTTTTTCTCTTTGTAAAATTAAATGCTGAGCCTCTAATACTGAGACTTCCTTAAACCTAACGAGACCACCCGGCATCACCTGTGACATCAAAGGTAAATCCACACTTATGACATACCCGATTTTAGGATAACCGCCAATTGTCTGGCGATCAGACATTAGAACAATCGGTTGCCCATCATTCGGCACCTGAATTGTTCCCATTGGCACAGCCTCAGAGAGAAGGTTATGTTGTGATGAAACATTAAGTTTTGCTCCTGATAATCGATAACCCATTCGATCTGATTGTGGTGTAACTTTGTAAGTCTCCGTTAGAAACTCTTCTTGAGATATTGATGTAAACATTGAAAATTGTGGACCTTTTATGATTCTCACAGTTGGATTTTTGTGATTGGTAGATCTCATATGAGTAGGAATCGTCCAATTGACAGATTGAAAAGGAGTTGAATGCTCTTCTCTTCTAAATGATCCAATTAAGGCCTGTGCGAATAAACTTTCTTGCTTTCTATGGTTAAGACGATCTCCTTCTATCAATGCCCTGCCATGTATCCCACCTAATTTGCCTCTAATATATGTACTCCTGCTATTCATAACCATCGGAACATCAAATCCACCTGCAACTGCAACATAACTGCGGCATCCCTTTTGGGGACGACCAAATGTTAAACAGCTTCCTTTTTTCACAAGCAGGGGTCTCCATATTGGTACTCGTATATTATCAATTTTTGCTGATAAATCTGCACCACAAATTGAAATGAGATAATCTTGTTCGAATATAAGACTTGGTCCAATGACCGTTAACTCTAATACAGCCTCATCTTCCGAGTTTCCGACCATGATATTGGCCAACCTGGCTGCTGTATCATCCATTACTCCTCCAACGACCACACCATATTGCTGAAATCCTTTTCTCCCCAAATCTTGAATCGTTGTTAAAAGCCCCGGCTCAGTTACCTTTATCGACATGTATGTCTCCTCTCTCCCAGTGTTCAAACTTCTCGGGTGTGATTTGCACAAACCGAACGATATCTCCTGCTTTTAATAAACTTGGCTGTGCCTGATGCTGGTCAAAAAGTTTAATGGGGGTTTGCCCGATTAATTGCCATCCTCCAGGGCTATCAAGAGGATATATTCCTGTTTGTTCGCCTCCGATCCCAATACTACCTGCAGGAATATTCACTTTTGGTGTATCTTTACGTGGAGTTGCGATTTTTTGCGACATTCCGCCAAGATAAGGAAATCCCGGAGCAAAACCTATCATATAAACTAAATATTCTGTATGAGTATGTATTTCTATCACTTTTTGTTCTGAAAGATTATGATATGCAGCAACATATGATAAATCCGGACCATATTTCCCTCCATAGCAAACAGGTATTGTTACAATATTTGACGGAAATTCATTTCGTTCATTTTGTTTTGAAAGTTGTTTTTTTAGTATGGTCACAACTTCTTCATATGGTGATACTGATTTCATTTTAATTGGATCATAATAAACCGTTACGCTTGTATAGCCCGGAACCACTTCAACCAATCCATCAAAAGAATTTCTTATTAAATAGGAAGAGAAATGGCGGATTTGACTATGTGTCTCTCTGTTTATTTTATCGTTAAATACGATTGCCACAGCATGATCTCCTTGTGGAAAAAATGTTACTTCCTCCATTTTTATTCACACCCTCCCATATCTTCTCGTTATTTATAGTTTACCATTTCTTACGCGTAAGACTATTTAAAGTATTCTGAAATTCAATATGTGCTATAAAATGTTATTTTAATTGTTTCCTTTTAGGGAAATCTATCCATGAAAAGTGAAGCCCTTTCAAAAAAATATGTAAAAAGCTTTGACATCTGATTAAAAATAATGTAAATTACCAAAGGGACGAACAATTCAAAACGAATTTAGATCAATATTCGTGTTTAGGGGTGTATAACATGGAAAATGTATTTGATTATGAAGATATACAATTAATTCCGGCTAAGTGTGTGGTAAACAGCCGTTCTGAATGTGATACGACAGTAACGTTAGGTGGACATAAATTTAAGTTACCAGTCGTACCTGCTAATATGCAGACAATTATTGATGAAAAAATTGCTGGATATTTAGCGGAAAATGGCTATTTTTATATTATGCATCGATTCCAACCGGAAACACGCATCTCATTTATTGATGATATGAACTCACGTGGATTAATCACTTCTATTAGTGTTGGTGTGAAGGACGAAGAATACGATTTTATAACACAATTGGCTGAAGAACAACTTTCGCCTGATTTTATTACAATTGATATTGCTCACGGTCATTCAAATGCAGTCATTAATATGATCAAGCATATAAAAGCTCATTTACCAAAAAGCTTCGTCATTGCAGGAAACGTCGGGACTCCTGAAGCTGTTCGTGAACTTGAAAATGCCGGTGCCGATGCTACCAAAGTCGGAATTGGACCTGGTAAAGTATGTATTACGAAAATAAAGACTGGTTTCGGTACAGGTGGCTGGCAACTTGCAGCACTTCGCTGGTGTGCAAAAGCGGCCACAAAACCTATTATTGCTGATGGAGGTATTCGTACTCATGGTGATATCGCCAAATCAGTTCGTTTTGGAGCATCAATGGTGATGATCGGGTCATTATTTGCAGGTCATGAGGAGTCACCGGGCCAAACGATTGAAAAAGACGGTAAACTTGTGAAAGAGTACTTTGGATCAGCTTCAGAATTCCAAAAAGGTGAAAAGAAAAATGTAGAAGGAAAAAAAATGTACGTGGAGCACAAGGGATCTCTGCAAGATACACTAACAGAAATGGAACAGGATCTTCAATCTTCTATTTCATATGCGGGCGGAACGAGCATAGAGGCAATTCGACACGTCGATTATGTTGTTGTGAAAAATTCGATCTTTAATGGTGATAAGGTATTCTGATCTTTTCTAGAGGGACTGGTTTAACAGGTCCCTCTTTCACTTGAATCAACTCTTTCTCAATTCCTTCTCATCATTCACTTATTTCTTTAACCCTTCCTACAATACCCGTTTCTAGCATTACCTTTATACCATGAGGATGTACTGCTGAATTTGTTAATATTTTTGAAACTATGCCCTCTGTTAATTTTCCTGATCTTTGGTCCTGCTTTTGTACGACTTTTACACTTGCACCAATTTTTATATCAGCACGTTTCGTTCCCTGCATACCTTTCCACTTCCTTTTGTTTATACTAGTATAAGAAAACTACCTCTTTTTTTTAGGTATGACTCAATTCACTAAATTCGTATTGTGGCAATCTTACCCGAAATGTCGTTCCATTCTGACTGCTTTCTAGAACGAAAATTTCGCCGCGATGTTCAAAAATCACTTTCCTGACAAACGGGAGACCGATTCCCATTCCTAATTCTTTTGTAGAGATAAATGGATCAAAAATACTTTCCCATCGATCTTTCACAATCCCAATTCCACTATCAGAAATATCAATAATAATCTTATCGGCAACAATATCTGTTTTTATTGCAATATTACGCTTTGGATTAACGTCATCTATTGCTTCACAGCTATTTTTTATAAGATTAATAAAAACCTGCTTTAAATAAGTAGAGCTTGCAAATGCCTTAAGCGGTTTATATTTTTGTTCAAAGCAAATATCAATTTGCTTCTCTTTTCTTAACTCTGCCGTAAAATCAATCGCTTCTTGAATAATTTGATTTAAGTCTGCATCATTAAACTCAACAGCTTTCTTTTTTATATATTCTGAGTAGTGGTGTGTTAATTCTTCAAGTTGACTTGTGCCTAATTGAATCATACCCACGTGATGTTCACTTTGCTTTGGTAAACCTGCCGTTTCAGCAACCATCTTGGAATAACCTTTTATTATTTGAATATTATTTTTCACTTCGTGAATGAGACTTGTCGAGAGATTTCCCATATAATCAAGCTTCTTCTGACGCTCTTGCAATAAATTATAATTAATTGAAACAATATTATTCATTTTCACAAAAGAAAAAATAATACTCGATGAAAAAATAATAACCCCAATACTGCTAATGACTGCACCTGTGCCAGGTATAAAGTTCAAAAATCCAGTTAGTAATAAAAACATGGAACAATATGAAAAGGTTCTTAAAAATGCTTTTAAGGACGCATTTTGAATCCCTCTACAAATAATTACGACAATGATGAGTAATAAAAGTACTGTACCAGTGTGTAAAAGGTACAGAAAATGATAATCTCCGTAATCAGGAAAATAAAGACTAGTATTTGGGTCAGCAATTTGAACAACCCTTAGCCCTTCAATTCCCCATTTTGTCCAGTTAATTGCATAAATCCCCACACTCCAAACAACTAAACCCCAAAATATTTTCAATTTAAAAAAAGATTGAAAAAAATTATATCCTGTTTTATTTTTTATATTCGGTGTGTGCTTGTTAAGCAAAAGATAAATTAGATAGAATATAACAGGTACCACACCAGTTGTGCCGATTCGAAAAAAACGGAATAAATTCAAAATCCATTCCTCCGGGATAATCCCTTTTAAATAAAGAACACCGATATCCATTTGCCACAATGTAACAGAACACATAAATAACAATAAGGCTATTCCCAGTTGTGATCCTTTATATATCCTTGTTACATTCACTGCTAGAACTAATGGCAGCAATCCAATTGTAAATATTAATAATGACGTTATCACGTTGTCTCTTCCTTTATATACCTTTTAATGTATGCCGAAGCATTGTTACCGCCATATCCATGATTTGTGATGGCTACTTCGTTTATTGGTTTAAAAATTGGTTCCATAACAATGTTCATCTCTTCATACCCACTTTTATCTGTTCGAATAGTTGGCGGTATAAAACTATTATTAATACTTAATAGAGATGAAATAACCTGAATGATCCCAATAGCCCCAAAGGGATTGCCAAACATACTTTTTATTGATGTAAAAGGCACAGTATGATTAAACAATTCTTGTGAGACTTTTTTTTCAATTCTATCATTTATTTGAATGCCTAGAGCTTGGCTATTGACATAATCAGGTAACCTATTAGTAACAGCTTCTCTTAAAGCCTTTATCATTTTATCACCTGATGCATCTAAAGAATAGATATGTACACCATCATTATTTGACACGATGTTGTCTATTTCCCCGAAAATATACGCGCCTCTTTGCAATGCATCAGAATCCCGTTCCAATACAATGACTCCAGCCCCTTCAGCCATCGCAAAACCTTTACTACTAGATTGAAAAGGAACAGCACCCTCTTCTAAACTCTGATTGATCGGCAGAACCTTTGTTTTGGAAAATGAATAAAACGCTGCTTTGCTTATTGGGCTATCAACTCCACCAACAATCGCTATATCAATTAACCCGCTTTTCAAATAAACAATTGCGTCCTGAATAGCTTCCAGGCTTGATGTACATCCAGTTGAAATTGTCTTGGTGACATCATTTCCACCTAAAAAATAAGATATCGACGAGGTAATACTATGATAGTTTCCTATGTGCCCAAAAGTTATCGGTATTTCTCTTTCATTATGTTGATTGGCATTCCACAAAGCCTCTTGGAAATCGTAATCACCTATATTCCCAACAGAAGTACCAAAAAATACACCGACTTTCTTTTTTTTAGTATTACCTAATTTTGCATAAGTTAGTGCTTCCTTTCCTGCAGCTACCCCTAACAGAGCTGTACGGGGTAATCTTTTATAAAGCTTATCTTTAGGTGGTTGCAACGTTCGATTGTCTATTAAACCAACAATGGTGGATTTATGATTACCACTTAAATTTGTTACTACCTCCAGACAGCAAGTTCCATTCTTTAAATGATGAAGAAATTGATCGATATTTGCAGTATTTGGTGCTTTTATTCCATATCCTGTCACAACCATCTTACTCATACTCTACCAACCTTTTGATCGTACTATTTTCCTATTATTATATAAGAAAAAGGAACGAAATCATAATAGAAGGAAAGGTTTGTGGAAATCTTAATTTTTTTATGAGGAAGAGTGAAAAGAAAAATAATCAGGTACCTTCAACTTGAAAACTGGGTAAGATTGGTATATGATAGGGGAAAGAACATATACTAATAGACGATTGGTGCTCTAACACCAACCGCCCTTATAAGCTTTAGTTACTCCGCATTGTAAAGATGCGGTGGCTGAGGCAAGTAGAACACAGACTAGCTCCACTACCCTCATCGCCAAATGTCAGGGTGGGCTAGTCGTTTTTATTATTCCCGCTGTTTTTTGTTGCGACAATAATTGAAACGACCAAAGCAGCAAAAGCAATCATTGTATCCAATTCATCTCTTGTGATATACACGGCACCACCACCGATCTGCCTCGGAGTACCACCGCTGCCCTTACCCAGCATTGTAACTTTCTAAATTATACCATATTAAACTCAATAACCTCTTATCAACCTATTTATTACTCAAAATCACATCTTTTGTCTTAGTAATTTCAGGATCGAATAAAATGCAAATGCCACCTTATAAAGAAAAACGCTGCTAGATAATATAATGCGGAATACCATATGCTCCATTCAAAGTAATGGATAAAATCTGTATAAGCCAATAAACTTTCAAAGAAAAGAGAAAAAATTAACCAGTACACACAATATACAATAAAGCGTTTTATTGTCTTTGGCATAAAATTCAAAAAAATAATGCCATATGATGCACCTAATGTGAGTTCAATAATATGGACACTAAGCTGGACACCATTACCATTTAATTCATACAACCGAAAGTATAAACTGAGGACAATATCTGAACTTAAGTTAATGAGTGCCACAACAAACCATGAAATATAAATTTCTTTTTTCGTTAAATGTTTTGGCATAAAACGGATAATAACAAGATTAATAAATAGAGAAAGATACGGTAGAAGCCACCACATTATCATCACCAACTTTAATCATACTTTTACAATTATGATCATCCCTTTAATAAAATATAGGTATCTCCAAAAAAAAATCTTCTAAGGGTTATCCTTAGAAGATTTTTTTGTTATCGTATTTGTCCTGAACCGTAAATATAGAATTTACTTGATGTTAATGCTTGTAATCCCATTGGACCTCTAGCATGTAATTTTTGCGTGCTGATCCCAATCTCAGCACCATAACCAAACTCAGAACCATCTGTAAAACGAGTTGAAGCATTATGATATACTGCTGCAGCATCTACCTTATTCAAAAACAATGTAGCATTCTGTTCATTTTCAGTTACAATGGCTTCAGAGTGATTTGTACCATATGTGTTGATATGCTGAATAGCTTCATGAACATCCTTTATTACTTTCACACTTACAGATAAAGCAAGATATTCAGTATACCAATCTTCCTCAGTAGCTAGCTTAGCCTTTTGGAACACATTCGCCACTTTGTCATCTCCGAAGATCTCAACATGATGTTCATCTAATTTTTCAAGTAAACTTTTCCCGTATTGTGAAAACCAATTTTCTTCTACTAAAATAGTCTCAATCGCATTACATACAGAGGGACGCTGTGTTTTACCGTTTATGACAATGTTTTCAGCCATTTGATCATCAGCAGTTTCATCAATAAATATATGGCAGTTTCCAGCACCAGTTTCTAGGACCGGAACTGACGCTTCCCTTACAACAGTATCAATTAAATTCTTTCCACCGCGTGGAATTAGTACATCTAAATACTCCTTAAGATGAAAAAGCTCCTTCGCTGTTTCTCTGCTTGTATCTTCAATTAATTGAATAGCATTGACCGGCACAGAACTGTTCTCAAGCGCTTTTTGAATCGATAGAATAAGAGCTTGATTTGAATAGCTCGCAGAAGAGCTTCCTCTTAAAATGACCGCGTTTCCTGTTTTCAAAGCAAGTGTTGCTGCATCAACTGTTACATTTGGTCGTGCTTCGTAAATCATTCCGATTACACCGATCGGTACTCTTTTTTTCTCGATAAGCAGTCCATTTTCTTTTTCAATTGTTTCAAGTGTTTCTCCAATAGGATCTTTGAGATGAATTAATAAACGAATTGCCTCAGCTATATCGTGTATTCTCTTTTCGTTTAGCATAATTCGATCTAGGACACTGTCAGTTAGACCATTTTTCTTTCCAGCTTCTAAATCTTTTTTGTTCTCTTCAATGATCCTATCTTGGTCAACCAAAAGCTGATCTGCTATATTAGCTAATGCCTCATTTTTTTCTTCGGTTGAAATATCAACCAATGAAAAACTTGCTTCCTTTGCTGCTTTTCCTTTTGCAAGTACCTCACTCATCTTTTTTCCTCCTCTACGCTTTTACCCATTTATTTCGATGTATCACAACAATTGATGATAAAACATCATCTTTGTTTAACTCTTCACTTCTTTTTCCCATTGCATCCTTTAATTCTTCCGATGAAAAAAGCACTTCCCCTTTACCAAGTAAACCTTGTGGCCCGACAACTTCTACAACATCATTTTTTTCAAATGTTCCTTTCATATCATGGACTCCGGCTGGAAGGAGGCTTTTTCCTTTATACACAAGGGCCTCTTCTGCGCCTTGATCAACATATATAGTACCTGATATTTCCGAATGAAGCGCAATCCATTGACGACTGTTGTTTACAGCTTGAAGTCCTTCATTCCCTATATAGGTGCCATTTCCATTGCCAAGTATAATATCCACTAGCTTATTCCTGCCTTTGCCAAGACCAATAAACACTTGAACGCCTAATGAAAGTGCAGTTTTAGCTGCCATTAACTTGGACTTCATCCCGCCTGTACCAACCTTTGAACCAGATCCTCCTGCAACCTCCAGCATGTCTTCTGTCACATCTGGAAGAAAATCAATTCTTTTTGCTAATGGATTTTTATTTGGATTTGAATCATAAAGTCCGTTAATATCAGTTAAAATAATGAGCTGATCAGCATGAACAAGTCCACTAACGAGTGCTGAGAGCATATCATTATCACCAAAAGTAAGCTCCTCAACAGAAACAGTATCGTTTTCATTAATAATCGGTAATATTCCACGCTCTAATAATTCTGTTACAGTTGCATAGGCATTTTTATAACGATCTTGTTTTGAAAAGTCATTTCGAGTAAGCAGTATTTGAGCAGGAACAATTTGATGATAACTGAATTGTTCAATATAAGATTGAACCAATAAGCTTTGCCCCACTGCTGCTGCTGCTTGCTTTCCTTTTAAGGTGATCGGTCGGGAAGGATAACCTAAACGGGCAAATCCAGCAGCTACAGCACCTGATGATACAAGTAATACTTCATGTCCCGCCTCTTTAAGTGCCGCAACAGCTTCAACATGATCTGTGAATTTTTCCTGATCAATTTGTCCTTTTGCATTTGTTAAGGAGCTGCTCCCAATTTTGACAACAATTCGCTTCTTATCCATATCTTCTTCCTCCATTTGAAGTTGCAAGCAATAACAAAAGCGCAAGCGCCTTGAGCAGCCTCGGGTAAATAAGACGCAAATGAATAGAAGGCGTTCTTTGTCTTCAATTCATTTGTGGTTAGACCCTAGAGGCAGTCTAAAATCGCGACGTTCTGTCGCACCGACTGCACTTGCACATCCTGTACGATCTAAGGCTAGGCGCTGGAGCTTGATGTCTCGCACTATACTTATCCACAGTTCAAAGAATTTTATAGTTTCCCAAGCAATAAAAAAGCTCCCATCATCCTTAATATAATAAGGACGAAAGGAGCTTAGCTTCCGTGGTACCACCTTGATTGGATATGAAGTACTATACATTCACATCCCACTTTACCCTTTTTAACGCCAGGGATGCGCCTATGTTTTCATAGGACTCTAGAGGTAGGTTCAACGGCTTTTAGTATGAAGTCTTTCAGCTTATAAACTTCACTCTCTGTGAAAAAAGGTACCGTATACTAGTCCTCTATAAATACGTTCATTGTGATTTTTATTTATTATGCCGAGTATTTCACCGACTGTCAAGACTGATATATAATTATTTTTCATTTGTCTCCAACTTAATTTTGTTCCATTTTCCATACTTATAATAGCCAAATGCAATCACACTGCTTACGACAAAACTAAGGCCCATTCCAACTGCAATTCCTCGTTCTCCGAGCCAAATTGAACATAAATACGACAATGGATATCTTAGAATCCAAAAAGAAATAACATTTAAAATTAATACCTGAAACATAGCACCAGCTGCGCGAACTATTCCATTTAAAATAAAATTAATTCCTAGAAATGGATAGAAAAAAGCTATGATGATTAAATAATCAGTGCCGAATTGTACGGCCTCTTTTTCACCTATGAAAAGTCTTATTCCCCATTCAGCAAAGAGAACCACAACCGTGCTTATCAGAATCATAATCATTAAATTAAATATCACACCATACTTTGCAATATCATGGACACGCTTCCACTGGTTTGCCCCAATATTTTGTCCTGCCATACTATTAACTGCTGTCCCAAGAGCCATAGCAGGTAGCATAATCAGACTATCAAGCCTCTGGGCTGCACCAAATCCGGCTACAACATCATTGCCAAAGGAGTTGACTACACTCATAATGGCCATTACACCTGCCGAGATGACAGTCATTTGTAATCCTGAAGGCAATCCGAGCTTCATAATTGTTGCCACTTCATCCCCGGAAGGCAACTTTGGTTTTATAAAAGGAACTAATTTTCTTCTTAAAGTATCCCAAACTCCATAGAGAAAGGAAATTCCCTGAGAAAGAATCGTTGCATAGGCAGCGCCGGCAATACCGAGCTCGAACACGTAAATGAATAACGGGTCTAAAAGTGCATTTAAGACTACTGCAATCATGACATAGCGGATCGGTGTCTTGCTATCACCAAGTGCTCTAAGCACAGTGCTAATAAAGTTATAGCCAAATAAAAAAAGAATTCCTATAAAATTAATTTGTAAATAAATTGCAGCATCCGGGATCATTGTTGCAGGAGTTGCCATCCATATTAATATCTGCTCTGATAAAAAATACCCTGCTATCCCTAAAAACACAGATAAGACAGTTAACACGACAACAAAGGCATTAAGGTAGTTTTTTAGCCCTGTTTCATTTTGTTTACCCTTTTGCTGAGATAAGATTGTAAGAGTCGCATTATTAATTCCGATGATGAACGATAAAATTGTAAAAATGACCGTACTTGAAACAGCGATTGCTCCTAAAGCATTAGCACCTAACAAGTTTCCTACCCATAAGCTATCAATAAATTGATAAGAGATCTGAAGCAGATTTGTTAGCATAATGGGAAGGGAAAACGTCCACACCTGCTTCATGATGCTTCCACTTGTAAAATCTTGTTTCATCTTGTAACTTCCTCTCATGTTGAACCAATGGTTCAACATTTTGTTGCTATTATGTTAACACAGCCTGTAATGATCATGCACAAGGTATGCATCCTCATAAAAAAAGAATCGTTTCGATCCTTTTTTAGTCTGCTTGGAATGTATTTACGATTCTACTGCTTTATCTTCGGTTCCTGGAACTTATCAACGATTTTCCAACATATATCTTCGAGTAGACTTTTCTCGACAAACTCCGGCTATTTCTCTTTCATTTTATGAATACCGGCTAAATAACTATCGAGTAATAAATGTAAACTTTTATCGAGCTCTAAAGGAAGTCCAAATCCTCCCTTTTGTTCCAAGGATGAAAAGCCATGCAGAATACTGCGGAGTCCTCGTACAGCATGAATAACTTCATCGTTTTCCAATCCATATCCTCTTAAGATTTGTACAGTTAAATCTACAATTTTGCCGCCTGCTATTTGAATTTCATGGTCTTCAGGTTCAGCAGCTTGTAAGGTTAACTCATAGATCCCTCGGTGTTCCCGAGCAAAAGCAACATAGGCATCTGCCACTGAATGTACAGCTTCATCTTTTGCTTTTCCAATTGAAGCCTGTGCTAGCCTATCATATAAAATGTCCAAACCATGTACAGCTAACTTTTTCCGAAGTCCTCCTAGTCCTTCAATATGATTGTATAATGAAGGTGGACGTATATTTAATTTTTTAGCTAGTGATGCTAATGTGACAGAAGCTAATCCTTGCTGGTCGGCTAATTCAGTTGCTGCTTGTAAAATTGTATGCAAATCCAACCCCATCCTCGGCATTTCCCTCTCACCTCCTACTCTCTTACTCTTATCTTTTGTTCCGCTTCTTTAATCGCTCGAAGGATTGCTTCTTTTGGCTCCACGATCATCTCTCCATGACCTACAGCCAGCAATTTCGGCTCAAGCCCCACTATTTTCTTTACACTCTCAAGAGCCTTTTCTTTACTCCATGTAGCTATTGCCGGAAATGGAAAAAAGGGACGAAGCTGTCCGCTTACCGCAATTCCTCCTCTTGTTTGGATAGCATCTCCGACTATAATGGAATGATCTCTTGTATCGAAAAAAGATATTGAACCAGGCGTATGGCCCGGTGTTGCAATGACTTCAAGAGAGCCTATTTGATCACCTTCCTGTAAGAGCTGATTCGGTTGCAGGTGGATATTTTTGGGAATTCCACCTTTAATAGGTGTTTGCTGCTCATGAGGCTCAAGCTCCACATCCCCTTTTAATAATCTGCTGTCTCTCCTCGAAATGGAAATTGGTATATCCGGGAAAGCTTTATTCAACTCAACAAGCGAGCCAACATGATCACCGTGGGCATGAGTAATCAGGATATGTTTTAATGGTTTACCAATTTCATTTATGACCTTTACGATTCCTTTAAAACTACTTGGGATTCCGGTATCAATAAGTGTAATGCTAGCTTGTTCTTCAACAATATAGCAATTCACCGGAAAAAAACCCGGCAAAAAGATTAATTGGTATATATTCCTATCCCTTACAATTTGCATTTTACCCCCCTGAATTATCATTAGTTTTAAAACTAATGTTGTTAGTTTTAATATAAACTAATCACATTAGTTTTCACAAGCCCCTTTTTTTTAAAAAAAGGTGTATCACAACAAAGTGATACACCTCCACATGATCATTTGAGCATTGTTACCCTTTCTCAACTCAACATATATCTATTTCTTTATTTCACATGACTTTCTTTCAATAAATTTTGTAGGGATCGTTATCCTCTTTGGTAACGTGTTTGGCATTTTTATCTTCTCAATTAAGCAATTTGTTGCTTCAAAACCTAGTTGATAGATACATATATCAACAGAAGTGATCGGAGGTTTGGAGTGTTCCGATAACATAAGGTTATTAAAGCTGACAATTGAGATATCTTCCGGCACACGAATGCTTATTTCCTCAAGGTAACTAATCATTTCATAAGCAATTAAATCATCCTGTGTTACAAGGGCAGTTGGTGGTGATGGTAACGACATAAGAGAGTGAAGGGCTTCTCTTCCATTTTCCTTAATGTATTCCTCATGAACCATATACTTTTCATTAAATGGAATATTTGCCTCTTCTAATGCAAGCTTGTATCCATTAAGTCGATCAATTGTCACAACAAAATTAAGACTTCCGCCAACAAACGCAATGTTGTGGTGACCAAGATTGATAAGATAATTTGTCACTTGTTTGGTACTGTAAATATTATCATTATCAACAAAAGAAATGCGTTCTTCATTTTCATATGGTCTTCCAACTACGACGAATGGAAAATTCGATTGCTGTAAGAAGTTCATCGTCTTGTCATTCACCCGAGAATATAAGAGTACCACACCATCTACCCTTCTTCCCTGTACCATTGAAGTTACTTCATTATATATTTCATCCTCTGTTGAACCTGTCGAAAGATATATACCATACTTATTAGCATGTGCACTCGTACTAATCCCTCTTAATACCTCCGGGAAGAAGGGGTTTTGAAATGCATGAAAGGCAGAGTTCGGCATGATGACACCAATTGCTTGTGTACTTTTCGCTGCTAAGCTGCGAGCTTGAAAGTTTGGGTGATATCCCAATTCTTCCATTACTTCACGAACTCTTTTCTTTGTTTTTTCACTAATACGCGGGCTATTTGCAATAACTCTTGACACTGTTGAAGGTGCTACATTTGCTTTTTTTGCAACATCTTTTATTGTAACGATCATTGTTGCCTCCTTACCAATTGCAGGCGTTTTTTATTTAACGGATTATCCGTATATTCACACCATATCTCGCTTCTATCATAATACGTAAAGAAGGATTATGGGAACGCCTTCGGTAAATAAGTTGTATAAAAAGGTGTATTTTTTAAGAATTGTTACCTTCTTTTTAAGTTATTTTACCGAACCTTCAGAAATTCCCCCTATGGAAAAGGAAGATTGATAGATTTTAATACTTGCAAAACTTTAAAGAAAATAAACTGCCAAATGAAATCTAAGATTAATTCACTAATGAGGTTAGGCATATTTTTATTACCCAACAAAAAAGTGCAGACTTAAAAAATAAAAGGGACCCTCATTGGCCCCTTAAAAATGATCCAGATTATATATCCATTTTAGGAGGTTCCTCTAACCAGCCATTTGAAATCATAATCGAAACTCCTTCTCTCATGTACTCATATGTATCTTTACCAAAAATTCCAAATTTCAAGTTTAGATCTCTACGCATACTAAATCCCGTACCGAATCCTTCTCCACCAATACTGAAGTTGCTTAAAAGATATGCACAATACATCATAAGCTTATCTGAAAAAGGGGCAACAGATGAATTGGTTGTTGTTCCCCCAGTTGGAATGTTAGGCTGGATATCATTTTGTAGAAGTATTTTTTCTGTTTCTGATATCATTTCTTTCGAAAGTTCCTTCCCTTTTAAGAAGTATTTCTTCACTTCTTCATCCTTTGCACATTGAGAAAATCCATCCATCAGTTTCATTCCGATCACATTTGTTTCGATGCCGTGATATAAGAAACCAAACTCCACAACAGTCAATTGCCTTTTCTCTCCAAATAAATGTGATCCTTTAAGATAACTCTTATCTGTTACAAAACTAGTTGTTTTAGGTAAATTCACTATAATCGGTTTTTGAAGAATTCCTTCCTCCAAAAGAAATTCTGTAAAGTGCGCAAAATAGATTTGGGAAAGATCACTAAGCTCCTTATAAAGCTTTATAAGGTCCTTTCGATATGACAATATAATGTGGAGCGTGTACATCCCTAAACTAATCTCCTTTAAAATGCGGCTAAACATAATATCAAAGCCCTCACGAAACAATGCAGGTGCATCTAAATTGATATCCTCACTTGAAAATGCTACGGGTACAACTGTCCCTTCCTTTTGAATGAGTTCTTTTATTTCTTCTACTTTTGAATTAAGTTTTCCATGTAAGCCTGTTAATAGTTGTTTTGCTTTTTTATTATCTGATGTATGTATAAAATGTTCCAAGAATCTTAAGATCATTGTTTTTTTATGATATGTCACCCATAACGCACCAAATTCAGATGCACCAATTTTTGATTTATTGTTCATAACAAACCTCCTATATGCAGACATTAAGAATAGTTTGCAATTGCATTTACATAAATATGCAGATTATTTCCAGCCTTCAAAAATCAAGCTACTAACAAGAAAGATTCAATCGCCTAATGATAGGGAATAATAAGAAAAACAGATATAGGAGGAGTAATTCATGTCACAGCGTCCAGATTACATAAAATGTACATGCTTAAATGAATACGATCCACTTAAAAAGGTAGTGCTTTGTCCACCAGATTATATGACCATCAAAGAACCTATTAATGAAACTCAAAAACAATTTTTGAAAGAAAATATTGATACAGAGTTAGCTAAAAAACAGCACCAGGAATTGGTCCAAACTTTACGAGATCTCGGAATCGAGGTTCATTTACTAACCCCTCATCAAAAATTCCCTGAGCAGGTGTTTACCCGTGACATTGGATTTACATTAGGACAACAAGTTTTTGTTGCCGATATGGCACATGATTTACGTGTTGGGGAAGAAAAAGAATTTATTACTTATCTTGAGAAAGAAGAAATTACGTATACAAATCTTATTGGAGATATGATTGAAGGTGGAGATGTTTTTATTGATGGAAACACTATTTTTGTTGGAGTTAGTAACCGAACAAATGTAGACGCAATTCAGCATTTGCAGACCCTTTTGCCAACGTATGAAATAATTGCTATTCCTTTTACAGATAAATACTTACATCTTGATTGTGTATTCAACATTATTTCACCAAATGAGGCGTTGATTTTTCCTGGTGAAATGAGCGAAGAAAAGCATCAATTACTTGCTTCACGATATGATCTTATTGAAGTTTCAGAGGAAGAGCAAGCGACATTAGGGACCAATATTTTATCGATTGGTAACAAGCGGATATTAAGCTTGCCAATTAATCATGGGGTAAACAAAAAGCTTAGAGAGCGGGGATATGAAATCATTGAAGTGGATATAACCGAAATTATTAAATCAGGTGGAGCATTTAGATGCTGTACATTACCCCTGTTAAGAGGGTAAAAGTTTAGGGCAGTCATTTTATTGACTGCCCCTTTTTCAACCTATTTCTTAGAAATCAAAATGATCCGGATCCGGTCCAACACGCTTATTCTCATTTAAGGAATCTATTTTCTCCATATCCTCTTTTGTTAATTCAAAATCAAAAATGGATGCATTTTCAATGATTCTGTGTTCTTTTGTAGATTTTGGAATGGTGACCACACCGTTTTGCAGATCCCAACGTAATATAATTTGTGCAATTGTTTTTTGATATTTAACAGAAATACTCTGTAAAGTATCGTTGTCCAACAACTCACCTTGCATTAATGGTGACCAAGCTTCAAGCTGAATTTCATGTTTTTGACAAAATTCTTGAAGCTCCTTTTGAGTTAAACGCGGGTGGTACTCTACTTGATTAATCATCGGTTTAATTTCAGCGCTCATCATCAAATCTTCAAGATGATGAATTTGGAAATTGCTAACACCGATTGCTTTTACTTTTCCTTGTTTATAAAGAGTTTCTAACGCTCTCCATGCATCTTTGTACTTACCTTCAACGGGCCAGTGAATAAGATATAAATCCAAATAATCCAAGCCTAGTTTTTGTAAGCTACTTTCAAATGCTTTTAATGTTAAGTCATACCCAAGGTCAGCATTCCAAACCTTAGAGGTTATAAATAAATCCTGTCTAGCAATTTTTGCTTCTTTCACCCCTTCTCTAATACCTTCTCCAACACCCTCTTCATTCCCGTAAATAGCTGCTGTATCAATGCTTCGATACCCATGCTTAATACCAGCTTTTAATGCATTCACCAATTCCGGACCTTCTTCTACTTTAAACACACCGATTCCAAACCAAGGCATTTTTACTCCATTATGCAAAGCTGTTGTTTCTTGTAAACCATTTATCATGAAAAACATCCTCCACTTTAATTATTTATACCCACACCCACTCCACCCGTAAAAATGTGTCAATCCTGTTTTTCCAACAAACGACTCCATCCTGTTAAAACAACAGCACCCATAACCATGAGCCCGCCAATCCATGCCGTATGAATTAACCCAATGGAATCCGTGATGATTCCTCCTATATAAGATCCAATCGCAATACCGGCATTAAATGCTGCAATATTAATCGCTGATGCCACATCTACTGCACTTGGAACAAATTTCTCCGCAAGTGTGACAACATGCACTTGTAAACCTGGTACATTCATAAAAGCAAGAAGTCCCATAAAAATAATCGTGATTAATCCGGCTATTTTGAATGGGGCAGTAAATGTAAGAACAATAAGAATAATGGCCTGAATAATAAACATATAAAACAATGCCTTAAGGGGATTTTGATTTGCGAGTTTCCCTCCTATGACATTCCCGATTGCAATGGCAATTCCATAAACAAGCAAGATGATCGCCACAACACCCTCTTTAAACCCTGTCACATGTTGAAGCAATGGTGAAAGATAAGTAAAAACAACAAATGTCCCTCCATAACCTAAGGCCGTTATAATGAATAAAAGTAAAAGACGGCCATTTGAAAGAAGCTTGAATTGGTCTATGAAAGTTGTTCTTGCTCCCTTCGGTAAATCAGACGGAACAAGGATACTATTAGCAATAAGAGCAATTATTCCAACAACAATGATGGCAAGAAAGGCAGCTCTCCAGCCAAATTGCTGACCAATAAATGTTCCAAGCGGTACTCCTGTCACAGTTGCTACAGTAAGACCTGTAAACATGATTGAAATGGCACTAGCCCGTTTATTTTCGGGTACCAAATTAGCTGCAATCGTTGAACCAATTGACATAAAAACGCCATGAGAAAAAGCAGAAAGAACTCGGGCAAAAAGTAAAATTCCTACACTAGTCGAACTTGCAGCCAGGGAATTACCAACAATAAAAACAATCATAATTAAAAGCAGTAACGTTTTTCGTGACATACTAGAAGTTAAAGATGTAAGGATTGGAGCCCCAAACGTAACTCCTAATGCGTATAAAGATACAGTTAAACCAGCTGTTGTGACAGGTATATGCAAATCCTCTGAAATAAGCGGCAATAATCCTACACTTATAAATTCAGTTGTTCCTATCGCAAAAGCACTAACCGCTAAAGCAAGCAGCGCGAATATGCTTCTTTTTTTATCTAAAGACATTTTTGTCTCCTCCTAAAATAGATACTATTGTATGATTCACCTTCTGCATGCAGACGATAAAATAAATGGTGAAAATCGATCGGCAAATGTTATTATGATATATACAATTCAAATTGAGAAGAACGCACTTTTAAGTACGATAGGTACCAAGAAGTGATATAGGAACTTTTTTGTACCTATCATATGTGGAGGAAACTATGCAAAAGAAAAAATACAATATTGCGGTTGAAGCTACTTTAGAAGTAATCGGTGGGAAATGGAAATGTGTTATCTTGTGTCACCTTACTCACGGAAAAAAACGAACAAGTGAATTAAAACGATTAATGCCTAATATCACTCAAAAAATGTTAACTCAACAATTACGTGAATTAGAGGAAGACGGTGTTATTAATCGTATTGTTTATCATGAAATTCCACCTAAAGTAGAATATGAATTAAGTGAATACGGTAAAAGTCTTGAGCATATTTTGGATGCCTTATGTGCTTGGGGAGAAAGTCATTTAACACAAGTATATGGAGATAAAAATGAGGTATTAGAAGAGAGTATACTTAATACTAAATAAAAAATCCCAAGCTTAAAAAAGCTTGGGACTTCATATAAAGACCGCTCCATATCCCATCGCAGCCACAATAACTAAAGCTGGATGGACCTTTAATTTTTCTAATAAGAAAAAACTAGCCACAACAAGGAACAAGGTTTGCCAAATTCCTGTATCCTGATAAGAAGTGAAGAAAAAGCCGTATGCCATTACCCCAAGTAAAACTGCGATTGTTGGACGAATAAAAGTTGTCATTCGTTTTACCTTAGGAGAATCTTTGTATTTATATAAAAACCCCAATAATACAATCATTAAAATAAGAGAAGGCGCTACTGTAGCAAAAATACCCACTAAGCTACCTAGTATCCCTCCCTGTTCGTAGCCAATATAGCCGGCCATCTTTGTTGCAATTGGACCCGGCAAGGCATTTCCTAATGCAAGTACTTCACTAAATTCATTTACATTCATCCATCCATAGCGATCAACAACTTCATTTTCGATCAGAGGAATCGAAGCTGGACCACCACCATACCCTAATATTCCCGGAATAAAAAAGGCAAGAAATATCTCCCAATAGATCACGAAGCATTTCCCCTCTCTACGTTGCTTTCTTCATCAGGTTTTTTATCTTTTATCATGACAGCAGCAATCAATAATACTACGATTAAAACAGCTGGGTGTAGACCTAAAATCTCCATAAAAAGAAAACTACCACCTATAAATGCTATTGCTTTTATCCAGCCCATTGAAGTTTGTGATTTCTTAAAAAAATCCCATGTCAATGTTGCCAGCATAACTCCAACTACAGGTACTACTGCTGCTGTCATTCCTTGGACCCAAGGATAATCCTTTATAGAAGAAATCGTTGTTAATAAGACAATCATTAGAACGATCGTTGGAAGAATAGTGGAAAGTGTGGCATTAACAAGCCCTAAAATCCCCCCTACACGATACCCAATATAACCGGCCATTTTCGTTGCAATTGGTCCAGGCAATGTATTTCCAAGCGCTAATACATCAGCAAACTCATCATCATTCATCCACTTATATTTATCGACTACTTCTTTATGAACAAGTGGAATCGATGAAGGTCCTCCACCGTACCCCAACATACCCACACGAAAAAATGCTAAAAATAATTGAAGGTGTTTCATTTCATCTCACCCTTTACATATGATGTCATTTCTCTTTGGCACATACCTGCTAGGTACTTATTATCCCCCCGCTTTCTTTATATTGTGCCCCTACAATAGGTATGGATCGAATTACTAATTCATACGGATGTTTTTTCGTTTGTTAATCAATCAAATGATATTAACTTACAAACGAAACTTTTATTTGATTATTTTGATTATATAGGATATCTTTCTTCATTTCTATACATTTTCTGAATATTACTCAAAATAAAAAGAGAATGCCATTGGAATCAATTTACCCGCATTCTCCACTACACACTTTTCTATAATTTCATGCCACTTCTGCTTTTAAAACGTCTAAGTAAAATATGACTTTCCACCCTAGTGATTCCTTCTAGTGCATATAACTCATTATTGATAAACTTCTCTAAAGCCTCGAAGTCATCAACCAATACATGCATATGTAATGTACTTGGTCCTGTCATTTGATAACAACTGGACACACATGGATTGTCCGCAAGCTTTTGGGCAACATTAACCAAATAAGCTGGTTCACAATCCACTTCAAAAAACGCCGAAACATTTTTTCCCATTTTTTCCGAATTGATCACAACACTGAATTTTTCAATCACATCATGTTTTATCAGTTGATTTACACGTTCACGAACAGAAACTCTTGATAACTCAAGTTCCTTTCCTATATCTGAATAAGACATCCTGCCATTTATTGTGAGAAGCTCTAGTATTTTTCTATCAATGTGATCTATTTTCACTAAAAACCCATCCTTTTAACATCATATAGTTTAAGTATAATGATTAAAAGGGAGAGATAAAAGCGAAACATAAAGAAACTAGGGAACGAAAAGAGTACTCCAACTAAGAGAACATCTTCTATTTAGCTTGCTTGAAATTTATTTATCGATTTTGGAAATTTATCTTCGATTTTAAGATTTTATCAACGATTCTGGAGATATATCTTCGATTTTCAGGATTTATTTTCGATTAGTCATTTTTCGACAAAAATTTACATAACCACTACCTCCCAACCGCGGCTCCATCACTTCTTGGATCCACACCGCCGTGTACAAACCCTTGATCATCTATTAAAATTGCATTTGCGTGACCCATTATCCCATCGAAATCTTCCACTTTATTGACAATATGACCAGCTTTTGATAATTGTTCCAGTACATTCAGGCTTACTCGACCTTCTATTTTTAATTCTTGAGTTTGCTTTCCCCATGTTCTTCCCCATACAAACCTTGGGGCACTAATAGCTGATTGAGGATCCATTCCATAATCAATCATTCTTGTGAGAATCGCCGTTTGGGTTTGAGGTTGACCCTCCCCGCCTTGTGTCCCATAAAGGATTCTTGGCCTCCTATCTTTTAACGCCATTGCGGGCATTAACGTATGAAATGACCTTTTTTCCGGTTCAAGACAGTTCACATGAGAAGGATCTAAAGAGAAAAAGGAACCTCTGTTCTGCATGATAATACCAGAATCTCCTGCTACAATACCAGATCCAAATTCAAAATAAAGACTTTGAATAAATGATACCGCATTTCCTTCCTCATCAAATACTGCGGCATGGGCTGTATCTCTTCCAACTGATTCGGTTTCAATTTCACCTACTCGGTCGAATTGAATTCCTTCTGCCAATTCTTTTCCGTAAGATTTGCTTATTAACCTATCTAATGGGATATCATAAAACAGAGGATCTGTAAGATGCTTATTACGATCTTGAAAGCTTCTTTTTAATGCTTCAACTAAAACATGATAATAACGATAAGAACCTTCTTCAATTAAAGAGAAATCGAAATTTTCTAAAATATTCAGCGCCATTAACCCTACAAATCCTTGTGAATTTGGGGGTGCTTGATAAACGTCATAGCCCCTATAAGAGGTAGTGATTGGATCTATCCACTCTCCATAATGGTTCGAAAAATCATCTAGGGTTAAACGGCTGCCCTTGTCTTTTAAGCTTGAGACAATTCGTTCTGCCAGCTTTCCTTTGTAAAAATCATCTCTACCGTTTTTAGCTAACTTTTTTAATGTACATGATAAGTCTGTTTGGATAAATCGTTGATATCGTTTAGGAATTTGCTGATCTGGTAAGAATATTCGGGCCATATCCCCATCTTCCTTCAACATATCCGCTCTCTTTACAGTGTTTTCATGTTGATCCGGCGAAAGCGGAAACCCATATTCGGCATAATCAATTGCCGGTTGTAATACTTCTTCTAATGATAATTTGCCATATTCTTTTAAGACCGCATCCCAACTATCCACCATTCCTGGCACCGTAATAGCACTCTCGATTCCCCTGGTTGGTATTGCTTCTTGCCCTTCATACACTTCTCGAGTCAGGTTTATTCCAGCTCGACCACTTCCATTATAAACTTTAACTTTCTCTTCACTCTTACTGTATGTAACCCAAAATGAATCTCCTCCGAGACCGGTCATGTGCGGATACACAACAGCAAGACAAGCACTCACTGCTACTGCTGCATCAAATGCATTCCCTCCTCTTTCTAAAATTGTGTTTCCTGCTTGTGATGCCAAATAATGCGGACTTACGACCATTGATCTAGATCCAACAATTGTTTTGTTCACATTAAGTTCCCCCAATCTACTTCCCATATGTTTATCATACAACTACTAATTGCTTACTATTTCTGTCACAACCGGTTTCACCCAACATCCATGCGGAGTACCACCCACTACCCTACCATTCTCATAGACAACATTCCCTCTATTAATTGTTCCGGTTATTTCACATGGAAATGTATGACCTAAATAAAGACTCTCCTTATGTTTTGCATAAAAATTATCTTCTGTAACAGTATACGATTTATCAAAAGTGACAATAGCAAAATCTGCGTCTTTCCCTTCTTTTATTTGACCTTTTCGATCTGATATCCCAAATCGCTTAGCTGGATTTTGCGCTGTCCATTTTGCAACTGATTCAAAAGGAATTTCGTATTTTACAGCTAACTCAATTATCGATAGTAGAGTAAACTGACCGCCACTAATCCCTCCCCACGCTTGGAATAAATTATGAACCTTAGGATCTTTTAATTCATAAGGACATGGTGAATGATCAGACGAGATCATATCGAATTTTTGATTGATTAAGAGGTTAACTAATTTTTCCTGTTCATCTTTTTCACGAAGAGGAGGTGCACATTTAGCGACCGTTCCTCTTTTTCTTAAATCTTGATGGTTAAAAAGCAGATAATGCGGACAAGTTTCAACTGTTATATTTAACCCTCTTGCTTTAGCTTGCTGAATGATCTTTATAGCTTCTGCTGAGCTTATGTGAACAAAATGAAGCGGACAGCCTGTGATCTCAGAATAGTAAATAGCCCGCTGTACAGCCTCCACCTCAGCCATAATTGGACGTGTTTCCAAATAATCATCCGCCGTAAACTTTCCTACTTTTTCTTTTTGTTCCTTTAGCCAATCGGTTATTGCAGCACTTTCAGAGTGAAGAGCCAAGACTTTACCAAGTTTCGCAATCTGTTTCATTCCATTTAGTAAAGTGATATCATCCACTGATTCAAATTCTTGATTACCCGTTGCTGAAAGAAACGCTTTAAACCCGATTACTCCTGATTCCGCTAAAGCTTTCAGATCCCCTTCATTCCCCGGAACAAGTCCTCCCCATAGACTAAAATCTACCAGAGATTTTTCATTGCCAAGGTTCGCTTTTTTAGATAGTGCCTCCTCAGTTACGGTAGAAGGGATACCATTTAACGGCATATCGAAATACGTTGTACAACCACCGGCAGCCATCATCTGTGAGCCAGTACGAAATCCTTCCCAATGCTCTCTTCCCGGCTCACTAAAATGCACATGCACATCAATCAATCCTGGAAAAACATATTGATTTGTTGCATCCCATATTTTTTCCGAATCATTCAATAGATTTTTGCCAAGAATCTGAATTCGTCCATCTTTTACTCCTATATCTATTTGTTCTAACCCGGTAGGTAGAACCACAGTTCCGTTTTTGATCATAAGGTTCATTTTTTCCATCTAAACAACTCCCTTTATAATTTTTCACTTGTAATCATCCATTCCACTGTATAACTTGAGCGAATATTAAGAAAATTATTGCGACAACAAACCACATTGAAAATAACGGCAGATAGAACCGCACCCATTTTTGCCATGAAACTCCTGCTAAAGCAAGTGTTGCCATAAAATATCCAGAAGTCGGGTACAAAATATTTCCGATACCATCCCCAAACTGGTAGGCTAACACTGTTGTTTGTCTTGTAACCCCAATTAAATCTGACAAAGGGGCCATAATTGGCATCGTCACCAATGCTTGACCACTCCCGGAAGGTACTAAGAAATTGAATAACATTTGCACGATAAACATACCGATTGCACTAAAAACTGCCGGGAATTCACCTACAACGATACCTAGACTATTAACAATAGTATCCATGACTAAACCATCTTCCATTACAACGGCTACAGCTCGGGCAACACCGACAATAAATGCTCCAACTAACACTTCACGAAACCCTTCATTAAATCCATCACAAATGTCTGAAAATGTTAACCCCGCTATACGCCCAACAACAATTCCCATGACAATGAATAAACCCGCCATTTCTATCATGAACCAACCTTGAGTAAGGACTCCATATACTAATAAGCCAAAAAATATAAGGAGGAGAACAGATGCAAATCTTTGCCTTGAAGTAGCCTTGTACTCTGTATAAGCTGATTTTGTACGGTACTGTGTTCTCTTTTTAGAATCTTCTTCGTAGACAAGACTTGCCATTGGATCTCTCTTTACTTTTTGCGCATACCGAATAATGTAAACGACACCTATCAGAACAAATACAATAAATGCTATTATTCTTAGTTCTAAACCAGAGAAAACCGGTAAACCAGATAATTTTTGTCCGAGTCCAGTGTTAATCGGATTAAGAAATCCAGTTGTAAAACCCGCAGTTGTTGCTATCAATGCAATGGCTACAGCAACCATTGAATCGTAGCCCAATGCGATCATTAACGGCAAAATGACAGGTACATATACTAAACTTAGCTCCTGCGTTCCTATTAAACTACATACTGTCGCAAATAAGATGACTAACACAGGTATAACCAGGACGCTTTTAGTTGAAAATCTCCTTGTAAGTTTATCTACTCCGATTTCAATTAGTCCTGTTTTTTTAATGACTGCAAACAAACCGCCAATGATAAAGGTAAAAAAGACAACCTCTCCAGCAGCTACTAAACCTCTAGGAATAGCTGTCATAAAATCAACTACCCCAATAGGTGACTGTTCAACAGTGTGGTACGAATTGGGATCAATCGTTGTCCTACCTTCAGGACCAGGAATCCTCTCATAAACTCCAGCTGGAATTAAATAAGTGGCAATAGAAGCCAATGCAATAAAAATAAATAATATGACATAAATATGGGGCATAGTCATCTTATTTTTCACTTTAGGGTGATGATTTAAATTAATTTTAGAACTTCTCTCTATAGACATTTTCTCCTCCTCCAACTTCTTATGTTATATTTATTAACATCATACGTTACATATTGTTACAAATAAGTTTAGTTTATTCTATTCACAAATTCATTAGAAGATTTATGGATTCTTCCCTTTTTCTTTGTACATTTTGCACAAAAGAGTTTTATTTGATTTTTTTAATCACAAAATTAAAAAAGCCAATAACCGATTGGTTATTGGCTTTCACAGGTTATATAACTATATTACTTAATGTCCCACAGTAGGTTACTCTACCTCCGACATTATCCCCCTTAGTTATACCAACAGATCCCGGGGTCCCGGTCATAATCACATCACCCGGGTGCAAGGTCATTATTTTAGACAAAAACGAAACAATCCACCAAGGGGAATACATCATGTTTTTAACGTAATTATTATGATGAACATTACCATTTAATACTGTTTCAACAATAACATTATCTATATCTGAAACCTCATCTACTGTTACTAAATAAGGACCAAAACTAAAAAACGTATCAAAACTTTTCGCTCCTGGCATATAACGGGGATTTTTCGCATGAATATCTTTCGCTGTCATATCTAAGGAAGTAGTAAAACCCGCCACCACTCCAGGAACATCAGCTTCTTCCACGTTTTTGCAGGTTTTCCCTATAATAATGGCAAGCTCAGCTTCTGCTGTTACCTGAGTTGATTGATAGGGCAGTAAAATATCATCTTCAGGACCAATTAAACTACTATTCGGCTTCATAAAAATAACTGGTTCCTCTTCAGGGGGTTTCCCTGATAATTCAATTGCCTTATCTATGTAATTCATACCAACCCCCCAGATTTTTTCCGGATGACGGTATAAAGGAGCAAACGTTACACTTTCTAACACTAATCGATTCATCTCAGTTATTTCTTTATTTCCAACACGCTTATACCAGCTATTAATTTGGGATAATTGACCATTCTGAAGAATAGATAAAATATTTTCACTCCAATTTTCTCCTGCTATCTCATTTATATCTCTTATTAATATCACTTTTTGACCTAATAAAATGGCTGCTAATTCCTCATTATCAACTTTTACAGTCGTTAGTTTCATACACCCTCCCCTCCAAAAACCTTATTTATCCACTTTAATAATTTAAGATCTTGATGATGATTTGCAATAAATGATAACCCTGTCGGTAAACCATCTACTTCCACAAGAGGAACCGTTACTTGTGGTAACCCCGCTAAACCAGCTATACAGGAAAGCTGCATTGTTTTGGCCCGATATCGCTCTGCATTTTCACCTTGCACATGCAATAAAGGCGCCGGTCCAGGTGCTGTCGGGATAACAATAACACCATCTTCACCCAGAAGTGATGAAATAGATTTTCGAATTTGTACCCGAAGTTTTTCTTGTTCTAAACTTTCTTCAGGTTTTAATGTACTCGCCCACTGAAACCTCTCATGTATACCAGGACCAAATGCAGGTTTTTCATTTTGTATCCAATTTCCATGCTCCTCCCAAATCTCCAAGCCTTGCAAAATCCTAAACACACTTGACCATTCATCAAGTCCACTCTCTGATAACATTATCCATTCACGGTGAGAAAGTTCTTTTATCATAGATGCTGCACTTAATAACCCTTCTTTGCATCGCTCATCCAATAGATCCCACGCATCTTGACAAAAAAACACCTGGGTAAACTGACCTTTTTCTTCCTGATCTGCAATCAGTACCTTCCCTATTCGATATAACCACTCAGGGGCTTTCGACATCCATCCGACTGTATCAAAGCTTTTAGCTAGCGGTATTACCCCCTCTGGCGTGACTACACCGTGCGTAGGTCGGAAACCATATATCCCACAATAGGATGATGGTATTCTTACAGATCCACCTGTATCTGTACCTAAAGCAAAGTCACTAATTCCTGCTGAAACAGCAACTGCTGATCCACTTGAAGAGCCTCCGGGAATTCGGTTTGGAGCTTTAGGATTAATCGGTGTTCCATAATGAGCATTTTCTCCATTTAAGCTATACATTAATTCATCTGTTTGTGTTGTCCCTTTTAGTTTCGCCCCATGTCTAAGCAGTCTTTCAATAACAGGGGCATGACAGGTTGATACACCATGAGATTTAAGCCAATCGGGATTTCCAGCTCCATTTTTATATCCTTCAATTGAAAATACATCCTTAACCGAAAACACCAATCCATCTAACAAACCAGCTCCTGTCGGTTCAAATATAACTTCTTTATCCACAAAAGCATTTAAATTTTTTTGCATTATCCATCCTCCTCCATCACAAATAAGTAAACAAAAACCCCGAACTCGGGGGAGGGTTATTTTATCATTATAGAACTGACTCATAGACATCCAGAGCAGCTTGCAGTCCTTCCCCAAGGTTCAACTGCGCTCCATGACGAATTAAAACACCTTCTAGGGCTGATAACACAAATAATACATTTTCTTTTCGACAGCTGTATCCCATTGTTCCAATTCTCCAAATTTTCCCATGAAGAGGTCCAAATGAACTTGCAATTTCAATACCAAATTGATCAAGGAGCATTTTTCTAACAGACTCACCATCTACTCCTTCTGGAATTTGAACACATGTTACCATTGGAAGTTTCCATTCTGTATCATTGAACAATTCTAGCCCCATCGCTTTAATCCCTTCCATAAGGGCTTTTTCATGAAGCCTATGGCGTTGAAAACGGACTGTTAACCCTTCCTGCAGGACAATTCTCACTCCTTCTCGCAATGCATATAACATAGAGGTTGCTTCTGTATGATGATTTAATCTTCTAGGTCCCCAGTAATCCTGCAGCTGACTTAAATCAAAATAATTACTTCTAATAGGTTGTCTTATACTTTCATGATCTTCAGCTGTCGCGATACCTTTTTCCACTTTTTTTCTCAAGAATAGGATCTTTTCAATTCGATCATTATATGTGATTGGGGCCATTCCAGAAGGAACAGATAAGCATTTTTGTGTTCCTCCTATCACCGCATCAAGCTTCCATTCGTCAACCTTCACTTCCGTTCCTCCAATTGTCGCAACAGCATCAACGATACACAGCACATCCAACCCACGACAAGCAGGCCCAATTTGATCAAGAGGCTGCATACACCCTGTAGATGTTTCTCCGTGAACAATTGCTAAAACCTTAGGCTTCAGTCTTTTCATTTCTTGTATGATCTCTTGCTGATTAAAGACCTTCCCCCATTCGCAACGCATTGTATGGATTTCAGCTCCATTACGCTCAGCAATTTCAGTTAGTAAATGTCCAAACCTCCCAAAGATCGGAATAAGCACTTTATCTCCAGGCTCAATCACACTACTTAACACCGCTTCAATTCCAGATCGTGACGTTCCATCAATCGGAAATGCCCAATTGTTTTTCGTCTGAAAAATCTCTCGGAGCATTTCCATTGTTTCATTCATTATCTCTGTAAAAGCCGGATCAAATTGTCCAAGTATTGATGTACTCATTACGCGAAGGACCCTCGGGTCAACCTCAACCGGTCCTGGTGTCATAATTGTTCTTAACGGTGTATTTATTTCTTGGTAAACCATCCTCTTTCTCCCTCCTAATACGCTAGTTCATATAAAACTTTTATTAACGTTTTTATACCTTCCTCTAAATCTTCCGTTCTTGTAAATTCTAAAGGCGAGTGACTGATTCCATTTTGACTAGGTACAAACAAAAGCAATGTTGGGATGGACTGACCAAAAATTTGAGAATCATGCCCAGCACCACTTGTCATTTTTTTATATGGAATATGATCTTTCACTAAGATCGTTTCCGATAATTCATTTAATTTTTCACACATTTTTACAGGTGTTTCATCCATCCAATTATTGATGGATATACATGTTTGATGTTTCAAAGATATTAATTCAAGCTCTTGGAAGGTTTCATGACAAAACAAGTTCAACACTTCCTCTTCACTATGCCTTATATCAAGACTAAAAATAGCCTTTCTTGGGATAACATTAGACACATTTGGCTCTACGATTATTTGCCCAACAGTCACAACAAGTTCAGGTGAGGTATTTTTACCCTTTTCAATGAGGATTTGAATCATTTCCGCTGCCGCATACATAGCATCCTTCCGCAATCCCATAGGTGTCGTCCCGGCATGATTACTTTCTCCTTCAACCGTAATCGTATATCTTCGTTGACCAACAATGTGACTAACAATACCAATTGTTTTCGCTTCCTTTTCTAATACGATTCCCTGTTCAATATGCATTTCAATAAAACATTCAAGATCATTCCGTTTAGGAGGACAGTGGTGACCATGACCAAATCCCGCCTCATTCATGGCTTTTACAAAACTTATTCCTTCCGAGTCTTTGATATCATGGATATCAGCCAGCTTTCTCACCCCAGTGATATTACTCGATCCCCAGTATGTCACCGGAAAGCGGCTGCCCTCTTCCTCACATAAAGACACAACTTCAATCGTTTTCTTCGGTGATCCATATTGTTTAAAAAGAAACTGAATAGCAATAATACCAGCAATAATTCCATACGCACCATCATACTTACCGCCATCTCTCACTGTATCTATATGTGAACCTGTAAGAATTACATTTGAGTTCTGATTTGTTCCTGAAAGCCTGCCGTATAAATTCCCTACATCATCATAGTATGTGCAGAGACCTATACCTTTCATATACCCCTCAACACCTTGTTGAGCTTGTTGCCAATCTTTTGAATATAGCAACCTTGTTACACCATTACGTTCACTTCTACCAAAACAAGCTAACCACTCGACCATTTGTTCAATTTGCTCGAATAAGGCAGATGATTTTTCAACATTTTCAACCAATTCATTCCCCCCTATTCTATTTCCTTACATTTAATGTTATATTTATTTACATATTAGTAATACATTTTTATTTTAAAACAATCATACCTTAAAATCATGTACATAAATGTAGAACAGACTCTAAATCCTTTAGTTATTTTAACTAAATTTTTATACTGTTCTCTATTAAAATTGTAAATTATCTAACAAAGGATGAATTTCATGAAATTAAGTGAATTAATGAACTTACCTATTTTTTCCGGTACTAGATTAGTTGCAGGAGCACAAGGATTAAATCGAGAAGTGAATACCGTGAACATGATGGATGCTCCTGATATTATTCACTTTCTAAAACAAAACGAATTACTCGTTACCACTGCTTTTCATTTTAAAGAAGACCTTAAGTCTTTACTTGCATTAATAGAAGCGATGGTAAAACAAAATTGCTCGGGCTTAGGCATTAAAACGAAACGTTTTTTACAAGAAATACCCATAGAAGCTATCAACCTGGCAAACAAACTGAATTTACCTTTATTAGAACTCCCTGTTGAGACATCTTTAGGAGATATTGTGAATAAATCCCTTAGCTTTATACTTGATATTCGAACAAACGAACTCCACCAAGCGATGGAAATTCATCAGCAATTTACAGATCAAATAATGAATGGGAAGGGAATCCAAGAAATTATTGATAATGTTTCTTCCCTTACCCAATTGCCCGTTTACTTATTAAATGATCATTTAATGCCCACGAGCACCATTGATCATTCTAGCTTATTTTCACAATTGGAATCCCTTCAATATAAAGGATTTTCCTTTCATTTATCAACAAAATCATTGTCAACATTTACTCTGATAGGTGAAAAACAGCTGACTGTAACATTGTTCCCTGTCTATACACATAAACAATATCACTATCTTTGTATTTTAGGATTTATCCCTTTAACAGATCGGACGACCATTTTAACGATAAAACAAGCATCAAATGTCATTGCATTTGAATTAATGAAGGAAAATGCCTTAAAACAAAATAAAAAACGAATTCAGAATGAATTTTTCACAAACTTTGTCAACGGTACATTTTCAACTTCAGATGAGATTATTAGCCGTGGAAAAGAATTTGGCCTAAAAAGCGGTCAACGTTATTTATGTGCAGTTGGAGAGATTAGCGAAGAGGATAATAAACAATCCTATCTACAATATCAAACAGTAACCGATTTTATTTATGACACAATTGAATTCGAAGTCCAAAATAACGAAGCAATAGTCCACCTTTTTACAATGGATCAAACATTTATCTTATTATTGGAACTTCGGTCAGGGTGGAAGGATATTGAACAACCTTTTATAAGTCTATTAAAAAGAATACAAATGAAAGTTTCCGCCCACTACCAAAAAGATCTTTCATTCGGAATTAGCGTGTATGCTGAAGAGCTTACAAATGTAACAGTGTCATATAAAGAAGCAAAAGATGCTCTGTATCACGGAAACATGTCAGGTAAAAAACAGTTTATCGAACTATATCAGCCGAAAAAAGTCCCCGAAATTCTCAGGATGATTCCATACGAGCAATTAAAAAAATTCTATGATGATACATTTCAGTCATTTACAGATGATACAAAAAAAGATCACCAAGTTTTATTGCACACATTATCCGTTTTTCTTGAAACTCATTGCCAGTTATCAGAAACTGCCAAACGTTTGTACGTCCACCGCAACACAGTCATTTACCGGCTCGAAAAATGCGAGGAGATTATAGGCAGAAGTTTAAAAGAACCCGATGAAACACTCAGATTACGACTGGCATTTCGCATAAAGGCATTAATACAGGGATAGTAATTCAAATATTAAATATAAAATAACCTAGATTTCTAGATAAAACGAAAGCCTCCACCAATAAATGCACAGTGGAGGCTTTCGATTCTAAATAATTTTGCAGTTTTATAGATATTCTTGCAGATTCTGGTGTAATCTTGTAAATAATCTATTATTTTTGCAAAAACTACGTTATTTTTGCAGGTATTAACAATTTTTTTGCAAATCTCCCAGAATTCAAATTAGCTCCCTCTATAAACTTGGTACCCCCACGGTGATACCAATAACGGCACATGGTAGTGAGCATTTACATCCGCAACACCAAAACGAATAGATACTTTATCTAAAAAAGCCGGCTCCGGAAGAGGTAATTCTTTCCCACGGAAATAATCACCAATATAAAACAACAACTCATATTCACCTATCCGCATCTCTTCTGCAGAGAGAAGCGGCAAATCTATCCTTCCATCACCATTTGTTCTAACTGATTTGAATAGAGAAGCTCTCTTACCTTCTAATCTCAACAACTGCACAAGAACATCAGCAGCAGGTATACCATGCGTTAAATCCAATATATGTGTTGTCAAACCTGTCATAACCATCAACCCTTATTTTGAAATATTTATTTCTCCTGACAGCTCTTTACTATTTTCAAGATCTTCTTTTGTAACAGTAAAATACTGAAAACCGTAAGGAGGACGGGGTTCAGTGTACACCTTGCCTTCCGAGTTTGGAATTTCCTCCACGACCGGATCCCACGTATGATTTTGAGATTGAAAACTAACTTCGCGGAGCTGTGGAAATCTTTCCAGAACCCGACAGCCAATAAGATAGATTAAATATTGAATGGAGGGCGTTTCAAGCTCATGGAAGATGGATGTTGCAATATCTCGAACTTGCTCTGCACACACATAGCTATATGGAGCGGATCCCGTTGAATCCCCCGTATCTTCGTATTCCCAACCGATATTTAGATAGATAAACAGAGGGCGGTTGCTGTCTTCCGGAAGAGTTGTATATTCATCCCGAATAAAACCAACAAATGAATTCCCTCTGACTTTAATTAACTGTAAATCCAGCACCCCGCTACTTTGTTGAACAATATCGATCGTCCTCTCATTACGAACCATTTCAATTGTTGCTACCGATTTTTCATTTCGCGAATGTTTAAATACTAAATCACTATGTGTCACCCCATTAGCCGAAGCTTTTGTCGTCTCTTCAAACGGAACCTCTTCACCAATTATTTTAATCGTATCAATATGGTCATATTTCTTTAAAAACTCTTCTGCAACATATTGGACAAACCCTTCAATGGTAGCCCCTTCATAGCTACCTAAATGTCTTTGTACAAAGTTTTTCATTGAATCTGTTGCAACAACAAGACTGTTATCTCCTTCAGTAAACGAAGGAAGCAGTTTTTGACCTCCTACTTCAATTTTCACATTCACTCCAAATACCGTATTGCTTCTTCCGGTAAAATCAGATTCAGGAATTTGTTTCACTCCTGTTAATGGAGACAAAAAAGTTCGATAAGCAAAAACATCACCTTTACCATATGAGACATTACGTTTCTTCGACATGAGAACACTCCTTTTATTGATTAGTTCTTCCAAACGAAAGTAGGCAATCTTTTCAATCTCTTTTAAAGCTGTTTCAAATTCTTCTGCCTCATGATGATTACTTCTTCGATGCATAGATTCATAGATAACAGTCTTTGTCTGACCTTTCACTGCCATAATAAACGGAAAACCAAATTTCTCCATATACAGTTTATTCAAAGACGAAAATTGATCAAACTCCTCTGATGTTAATTGATCTAAACCAACTCCAGCCTGCTCTTTTACGGAGGCATTACTCATTTCAAGGCGGGCTCCCAAGTTAGGATGCGCTTGAATTAACGCTAATTTTTCTT
>Ga0182742_1000786_pt1 | contig 46124 bp, 58 predicted proteins | sample eDN5th37CBELigMG_FD_128880 | JGI IMG/M metagenome (GOLD analysis project Ga0182742, IMG submission 128880) | Enriched Miracle-Growth compost microbial communities from Emeryville, California, USA - eDNA 5th pass 37_C BE-Lig MG (version 2)... ... | reverse complement strand
ATGGAGAGCTTCTTCAAATCGCTAGGCTGATGAATTTGATCGAGCAGCACGTTTGTTCCCCCGCTTTCCGTTAGTTTTCTTCTTGCCCCAGACGCGGATTCCAAACCGGCGCTCCATCAAGAAGAAAAATTTCCCGATCCACAACACAATGGGTATCGAATAATGAATCGAAAATGATTTCCCTAATGCCTTGCCCCCAACGGTGAGAGCGGAAACAACCGCAGAAAAGGCTACAGTGACAGCGCCGGTGAGCCACCCCTCGCCCTCCGGCATGGACATGAACAGCTTGGTGACGACGAGCGCGGAAGCGGTCCCGCTGATAATGCCGCAAATATCGCCGACGACATCGTTGCAGAAGTTAGAGAAGCGGTCCGCGTTCCGAACAATAAAGATCGCATGCCGCGCGCCGGGCACCTTCTCGGCTGCCATTGCGTGAAACGGCGTCTCATTCGCCGAAGCGGACGCAATCCCCATCATATCGAAAAAAATGCCGATCAAGATGATGACGAGGACGATGAACATGCCCGCCGCCCAAGCCATCCCCTGCAGCATTGAGGTAGAAACGACTGAAAATACGCTTGCTAATATTAAAGTGATGATAGATATAAAAATACTCCATCGTATGGAGTGTTTCCAAAGTTTATTCATATGTAGGAGGTTCGTCTTTCCTCTCTGAAAGTATGGAGGTGGCAGCTTCTTGGGTAAATGCTGTGGCTTAGGTCCAGTAGGTTTTCCCAAGCGGTCACCCCCCGTCGCCGGCAGGGCGGTTTCCCTTTAAGACCGCCTTGACGTTGTCTCCAAGCGTCAGACTGGATTACCACTTAGTCCACACTATAATCCCCAAGAAGCCTCTTTCTTATGAACAGTCTAGGAGTTTTCCTCGGCAGCTCAGGAACCGCTTTTTAGCCTCTTTTGCAGACCAGATTTCATATAGCCTTTCATGACAGGTCCAGCCTTGGCCGAGGCCGGTCCCGCCTAATCTATAATCCCTCATGGCCCACTCAAGGCAGGCTACGCTGTGCCGGTACGCGCGCGAATGTATGGAATGATTGCAAGACCACGAATATTCCGCGCGATCAGCGACAGGTTCATACCCCAAGCCGTGGCCGGTCGCTCCGGCTGTCTCACTCGACAGTCGGGCCCGGGCGCCACGGGCATTGGGCCTCCGCGGAAGCAGGGTCAACGCCCGCATGCCATTGCAGATCGCCCTGCAACCTTAACTCCCACCACCAGCCCCCGACTGGGCGTCGAAAGCCGGCACCAGGAACTTCATCGATGTGCCCTTCGGCGAATTTTTAGGCTCGCCCTCAAAGCGGTAGGCTGACTAGAATACTGCGCCACCCCAACCTGCTGTCATTATACCACAGAAAGAAAAACCCTCTCAATCGCAATAGTTAACCATAGAAACTTCTAGCTTTCGCGGTTAATTAAGTAATCGGCGAGCTGGATGAGCCGTTCCGGCGCGGGGATGATTCCGCCGGATATCGCGTTCTTGCCCTTAGCGGTAAGCTCCACTACCATTCGGCGGCTTTCCTCCAAACCAATTAAATAAGGGTATGTTACCTTGTGTTGAGCCGTGTCGCTGTTCGTACTCTTGCCCAATTTGGCGGTGTCCCCGGTCACATCCAAAATATCGTCTTGGATTTGGAACGCAAGGCCGACGCAGCGGCCGAAGGACGTTAATGCCGCCAGCTGCGCCTCATCCGCTCCCGCAACAATGCCGCCTGCGCGCAAGGAGCTTACGATAAGGTCGCTCGTCTTGTGCAAATGAATGTATTCGAGCTCCTCTAACGTCGTGATGCCCTGCTCCCCAAGAATATCCGCGGCTTGACCGCCGACCATTCCCGGCGCTCCGGCATACCGGGCCAGCTCTCCGACGATTTGCAGCGCGGCGCTCGAGCTTACTTGAGGAAACCGCCGCGGAATGTCAGCCAGAACGTAGAAAGCGTGCGTGAGCAATGCGTCTCCCGCCAGAATCGCCATCGCCTCGCCGAACACTTTATGATTGGTCGGCTTGCCGCGGCGCAGGTCATCGTCATCCATCGCAGGCAGATCGTCATGAATCAGTGAGTAGGTATGAATCAACTCGATGGCGCAAGCGGCCGCGACAGCGGCTTCCTGCTCGCCTCCTACGGCTTCCGACGCGGCAATCGCGAGGGCCGGGCGAATCCGTTTGCCCCCTGCAAGCAAGGAATAACTCATCGATTCGCGCAAAGGCTTCGGCACATCCCAATCGGCGGGCACGACCGTCGCCAACGCATCGCCGATCATTCCGGCAATGCGAGATACATAAGACTCGATCGGTTCGAGTGTGAAATTACTCAAGGTCACCTTTCTCCTCTGCCGGAACGAACGGTTTCTTCACAAGCTGACCGTCCTCTTCCAGTAACATTTCGATTTTTCGCTCCACGTTTTCCAGCTTTACACTGCAAATCTTTGACAGTCGCATGCCTTCTTGGAACAATTCAATCGCTTGCTCGAGAGGCACATCGCCGCTCTCCAGTTTTGCAACGATGCTTTCAAGCTGGGCAAGCGCCTGCTCGAAGCCGATTTCCGCCTGCTCCGTCATTGCTCTTGTTCCCCCTTCATCCCCCATACTTGACAATCCAATTCTCCATCCGAGAGTCTGACGCTGACCCGGTCGCCGAGCTGAACTTGATCAATAGATTTTAATAATACCCGTTGTTCGTTATAAGCAAGGCTGTATCCGCGCTGCATGACCTTCAACGGGCTCAGCGCGTCTAATCTCTGAAGATTCATATCAAACGCATGCCGGCGCTCCTTCATCAGAGCTTTCATGCGCTGCAGCAGCTTCAGCTTATGCAGATCCAACGACTTTGACGCTTGCCGCGCCTTCTCCCGCGGACTGCTCTCCGACAACCGCCTGTCCAACCTCGCATACCGCTCTCCCGATCGTTGAAGGATAGATTTCATATGATAGGTAAGCTCAGAGGTTTGACGGTCAAGCCGCTCCATCTGCTGCATCATGAGCTGGCGCCGCGGGTTCGTTAAGAACGGGGAACGTTTCAGCCGCCCTAATTTCTCCCGTCTTGCGCCTAACGCGGCGTTCATTGCGCCAAGCATTCGCTGCTTCAGATGCATCACTTCTTGCCTGAGTTCCATTCGGTTCGGTACGGCAAGCTCCGCAGCGGCCGTCGGCGTCGCCGCCCGCAAATCCGCGGCAAAATCGGCGATCGTTACGTCCGTCTCGTGGCCTACTGCGGATATAACCGGGATACGCGACGCGGCAATTGCCCGCGCAACCGCCTCTTCGTTAAACGCCCACAGCTCCTCTAAAGAACCGCCGCCGCGGCCGACAATGAGCACGTCGACCTCTCTTCGTTCGTTCATCTCCTGAATCGCCTTCACAATCGAAGGCGCAGCATGAATCCCTTGCACGGCCACCGGATAGAGGAGTACCGGAAGCGATGGGTTGCGGCGCTGCAGCGTGATCAAAATATCCCGCACCGCGGCTCCCGTAGGTGACGTAATGACTCCGACGGCGGAAGGAAAAGACGGAATCGGCTTCTTCCGCTGCGGGGAAAACAGCCCCTCCTCTTCAAGCTTCCTCTTTAGCTGTTCGAAGGCCAAGTATAAGCTTCCGATCCCGTCAGGCTGCATGCTGTTGATATACATCTGGTATTGGCCGTCCCGTTCAAAGACGGACACGCTCCCGTTCGCGATGACGCGGGTGCCGTTCTTCGGATCGAAAGGAAGCCGCATCGCTTGTTTTGCAAACATGACGCATTTCACACGGCTGTCTTGATCCTTTAATGTAAAATACAAATGGCCGCTGGAATGGCGCGTATAATTGGAGATCTCCCCGCGAACCCACACATTCTGAAGCAAGGCGTCGGCATCCAGCTTCATCTTGATATACCGGGTGAGGTCCTTAATAGAGAGAATTTTCTGGTTCGAATTCACTTGAATGAATTATGCTCGGCTCTCCAGCACTCGCCTTGCGGCTTGTACCGTATTCTTCATGAGCATAGCAATCGTCATTCTGCCGACGCCTCCGGGAACCGGCGTAATCGCCGAAGCCACTTCCTTCACTGCTTCATAATCGACATCGCCGGCCAGCTTACCGTCTTCAAGCCGGTTCATGCCGACATCAATGACGACCGCTCCAGGCTTGATATAATCAGGCGTTACCATCTTCGCCCGCCCGACGGCAGCGATGACGATATCCGCCTCTCTCGTTACCTCCGGCAAGTTCTCCGTGCGGGAATGGCATACCGTAACCGTAGCGTGCTCACGAATAAGCAGCGCCGCCATCGGCTTGCCAACAATGTTGCTTCGTCCGATAACAGCCACTCTCTTGCCAGCGACCGGGATCTCATAAGCCTTCAGCATCTCCATAACCCCTGCAGGCGTACATGGGACGAAGCCGTCGTCGCCGATCAGCAAATTCCCCATGCTGATCGGATGGAAGCCGTCCACATCCTTCTCTACGGAAATAGCGCCGATTACAGGCTTCTCATCAATATGGGCAGGCAGCGGTTTCTGGACCAAAATCCCGTGGATGCGCTCGCTCTCGTTCAGCTTCCGGATAAGTGCCAACAACTCCTCCTGGCTTGTCTCTTCCGGCAGCCTATGCACCTCGGAATACATGCCCAGCTCGATGCAAGATTGTTCCTTATTTCTCACGTATACCTGCGAAGCCGGATCCTCACCGACGAGAATGACGGCGAGTCCCGGACGAACGCCTTGATTTGTCAACGTTTCCACTTCATTGCGCAGCGCCTCTTTCACAGCGCCGGCGATTTTCTTGCCGTCAATAATAATTGCTGACATCGACCCATCCCCCGCTATTACTGGTTTACGCTCGCCTTCAACTCGTCGATTCGTTTCAACATTTTGCCGAGAACGCCGTTCACGAATCTTCCGGATTCCTCCGTGCCAAAATGCTTCGCGAGCTCAATTGCCTCATTGACGGCTACCTTCGGCGGAATATCTTCGCGGTACAGCATCTCATATACGGCAAGGCGCAGCACTTCGCGGTCCACACGGGATAACCGGTCGACTTGATATCCTTCCAAGAACTCCGTAAGCATCCCGTCAATATCCGGGATCTTCGGCACCAAATCCTCCAGCAGCTTTCGAACGTACTGCATGAGCTCGTCCGCGTCCGTCATATCCGTACCCGACTCATTATCCTGCAGCGCTTCTTCCATCGACACATGCAGCGCTTCCAGCGGCGAAATCCGATTCATCTCAATCTGGTATAAGCTTTGCACAGCGACAATCCTAGCGGATCTCCGCTTCATCACAACATCCTCCTAAGCCTGCGTTCCTCGGCTGACCCGATGTTTTCACCGAAACCGCCGGTCGGAAAACCACCGGTATACAGCGTCTATATCGAACCATTTTTCCCGATTATCGCTCTTTTTACCCAATAGAAAACAAACAAAAATGATTAGTGCGAAGATAAGGGTGTCCCAGAAACCGTGGGTTAAATAGACGATCCCTAGCCCTAGACCGCTTAAAAAGCCTAAGAATCTTCCCGTCCGTCCTTCGGAGATCCACGCGATGATGGATTCCAATACATTTCTCCACATCGGCTTCACCTACTCTACCCGCGCTTTAAACGTCTGGGATTGTACAACATTAGCTATGTACACAGTAACTGCCGATACGGGAAGTCCTGTTACCTCTTCCACATAAGACTTCACGCCTTGCTGCAATTCCTCCGTAATGTGCGGAATGGAACTTTCCCCGTCGATGACGGAGCGAAGCTGAATGTCCAGCCCGCTGTCCAAAACCCGAACGCGGGCGCGCAAATCCTTCACGCCGCGCACGCGTACCGCGGCTTTCAGCGCCAGGTTTTCCACAGTCTCCAAGGATACGCGGATGTCGCCGAGCTCTGTGCGTTGATCGATCGAGCCTGTCCGTTCCCGGCCGGGACGAAGTGCGAGAAATAAAAACCGAATGGACAAAAGGAACAGCACAGCGCCAACAGCGATCACCGTGTAATCTCCAACAGGAGTGTACATGACGTCAACGATCGAGATCACCGTATCGTAATTGATCCATCCGAACGCGGCGACCAACACGGCAGCCGTAATGATCAATATCGCGGCACTGTAGAGAAACAGTAAAAATTTATCAGCGACTTTGCCCATGACCAACAATCCCCTCCTTAAAATTGTCTACTATGAAGAGAATCCCCCGAACGCCTTTCCGTCGGGGGATTGGTTTATGCAAAGCATCCCATTCACAAGCGGATTTATTTCACCCGGGAAACTACCGTCGTCTCCTCTGCCTCCGCCCGCTCCTGCTCCTTAAACATCACATCGTGAATATGCACGTTCACTTCAACGACGGAAAGGCCCGTCATCGACTCGATCGCATTCTTGACATTCGCCTGAATTTCGGAAGCTACCTCCGGAATGCGGCGGCCATACTCAATTACAATTGATACGTCAACAGCCGCTTCCCGCTGTCCGACTTCGACCTTCACGCCCTTGGACAAATTCTTGCGGCCTAAGAGCTCCGCGACGCCGCTTGCAAATCCGCCGCTCATCCCCGCAACGCCGTCGACCTCAACTGTTGCCAAACCCGCAATAATCTCAATAACTTCCGGAGCGATCTGAATATGTCCCATCTCTGTCTTCGCAAACTCTGGGGCAATCGTGTTCATGATCGGCTAACCTCCTTCAATGATTTCAACACAGCTAAGCCGCGTACAGGTTAAACTCTATTGAATAATATACCATCCGGCTTACGCATTGACAAACTCCAAAAAGATACTATGCGTTCAAACTTCATATTCTTCAAGAAATTTAATATCGAAGTCGCCTTGCTGAAACTTCGGATGATCCATCAGCTTCAGATGGAACGGAATGGTCGTGTGCACGCCCTCCACCGCGAATTCGCCGAGCGCCCGCTTCATACGGGCGATCGCCTCCTCGCGGTTCGCCCCCCAGACGATCAGCTTGGCGATCATCGAGTCGTAATGCGGCGGAATGGTGTATCCCGGGTAAGCCGCGCTGTCCACCCGCACGCCGGTTCCTCCCGGCGGCAAATAAAACCGGATATTGCCTGCCGAAGGCATGAAGTTTTTCGATGGATCCTCCGCGTTGACCCGGCACTCGATGGCGTGCCCGTCAATCCTTACATCTTCTTGCTTGACACTCAACGGGTGCCCTTCGGCAACCGAGATCATCTCTTTAATAATATCGATGCCCGTAACCATCTCGGTAACCGGATGCTCTACTTGAATCCGGGTATTCATCTCCATGAAGTAGAAATTCCCGTCCGGTCCCAGCAGAAATTCCAGCGTCCCGGCACCGGAATAGTTTACAGCCTTCGCCGCCCGCACAGCGGCCTCGCCCATACGCTTACGGACATCCGGAGAGAGAACCGGACAAGGCGCTTCCTCGACAAGCTTCTGCCTTCTGCGCTGTACAGAGCAATCCCGTTCGCCAAGATGGACGACGTTGCCGTGCTTATCGGCGATGATCTGGATTTCGACATGCTTCATGCCGGTCAAATATTTCTCAATATACACGCCGGCATTGCCGAACGCGTTCTGCGCTTCCTGCTGCGCCGCCGTAATGCCGTGAATCAGCTCTTCCTCTGTGGACGCAAGGCGGATGCCTTTGCCGCCGCCGCCGGCGGTCGCCTTAATGATGACCGGATAACCGATCTCGCGAGCGATGGTTACCGCATCTTCCACCGTATCCACAAGTCCGACCGAGCCCGGAATGACCGGCACGTCCGCATCGCGCATCGTCTGCTTCGCGACCGCCTTGTCGCCCATCCGCGTAATTGCGTCCGGACTTGGGCCGATAAAGACGATGTTGCACTGCTCGCAAATTTCGGCGAAGTCGGCATTCTCGGCTAAGAAGCCGTAACCGGGATGGATGGCGTCCGCCCCTGTCAGCGTGGCGACACTCATAATATTCGCCATGTTCAGATAGCTTTCTCTCGAAGAGACCGGCCCGATGCAGTAAGCTTCATCCGCCAGGCGGACATGAAGGGAATCGCGGTCCGCTTCCGAATATACGGCTACCGATTGAATCCCCAGCTCCCTGCAGGCGCGGATAATTCTAACTGCGATTTCGCCGCGGTTCGCGACTAACACCTTCTGAAACTTCATATTCCTGATCCTCCTGTTGCCGCTTACCGTTTCACCAAGAAGAGCGGTTGCCCAAATTCAACCAATTGGCCGTTCTGTACTAATACTTCAACAATCTTCCCGTTTACTTCGGCTTCAATCTCGTTCATCAGCTTCATTGCTTCTACGATACAGACAACCGTCTTCTCGTTTACCGCATCGCCTACTTTAACGAATGGGGGCGCGTCAGGCGACGGCGCGGCATAGAACGTGCCGACCATCGGGGACACGATCCGGTGCAAGTTCGCGTCGGCTTCAGCAGCAGCGTCGCTCTTCTGCGGCTCCTGTGCGGCAGGCGCCGCTGCTTGGACAGCCGCAACCGGCTGCGGCTGCGCTGCGGGGATCGCGGATTGCGGCAGGGCAGCGGTAACCTGTTGGACAACTGGTGCGGCATCCGGCTTGCGGATGCTGATCTTCATGTTCTCCTGCTCGATCTCCAAGTGTTGTATGGAAGTGCTGTCTACTAATTTTACTAGTTCTTTAATATCGCTCAGTTTAAACATTGCTAATCCGTTCATCTCCCTCAAAGCCAACGATTCTAATAAGCTTTCCTGCAATAATTGCTGAAAGCAACGTTTGTATTATACCATAATTCACATGATAGTCACGTTTTTCCCAATAATGTATTGCGAAAAACCCCGCGGATTTTATGAACCGCAGGGTTTTTCGAGCTTTGATTCGGTTATTGCTTGTGCACTTGTACCGATATTTGATGGACGCCGATCCCTAAGTCGTGCATTGCTTCGGATACGATCGTCACGGCTTCGCTCCGTTCCAAAGCTGGTGCGGATACGTGGACGGTGTAATGGTCCGTCTTTTCGTCATACATGACCGCCGCATTCTCATAGTCTGCGAACAGCTTCTCTTCGAAGGCGATCAGCTTCTGTTCCAAATCCATCAGCGCGTCGTGCTTGCTGGCGGCCGCGGCGATTTCTTCATCCGTCGCGCTCTCGTCCGTCATCGCCATCGCAAGCTCCTCAAGCTGCTTGGAGAAGTAAATTCCCCGGTCCATCTGCATGTTCGTAATTTGATCCGAAGCGGATTGATACATGACTTGCTCGAGTACCGCCGCGTTGCTGCCCGCGCTGGCTGTGTCCGGTGCCTCCGACGACTCCAGATCCGCGATGCCGTTCAGCCCGATGCTCTCTTCAGCGACCGCCGGGTCCCAAGTACCGAGATGATCAATCGTAATTTCGCTGCCCGGCGTGCTCGACGCCGTATCGGCGGGAACGTCTCCCGTTCCCGCATCGTCCGTGAACAAATAATACGCCGACAGCACAACCATCAACCCAAGCATCGACACCAGCCAAATCGTTTGCCTTTTGTTGTTCATTTCCTTGTTCCTCCCTTTACCCTTTGTGAATGATTTTGAAATTATGTAAACGCCATGACCTTCAGCGCTGTAACCTTTGCAGCAGTCGTGCCCGCGTTACCTCTTCCGCGGCGCGATCGAGATTCGGTGCGCCGGGACGCCGAGCCCCCGTTCGACCGCTTCCTTGATCATTTTTTTCACCGTTGCATTCTCCGCGCCTTCCGCAACGATAAACACGCCGCGAATGACCGGCTTTATGGTCTTCCGAACCAGCGGCTTCTGGTTACCCGATTCGGTGTACAGCACGATCTCGCCGCTTCTAGTCGTCTGCGTCACATGCCGTGTCGCGCCGTCTTGATCTTTCTCATTGGTCGTCTGCTGCGACTCCGTCATGTTCCGATCCGCGACAATTTCCTCCGTCGACTCAATCGTCACGAGCACATCCACTTCGCCTACGCCAACGATTTTTTGCAAAATCTCCTTCAAGCTGTCTTCATAGCTCGCTTCGTAAGCCGCAAACTTTGAATCCTTAGCCTGGCTCTGAAATGCCGGCACATCCGGATTTTGTTCCGTTGCGGTTTGCAGCAGAGAGCTTTCAGGGGGGTAAGGATCCACCTCCTCAACAGTCAAGAATGAGTTTAAGATCATGAAGATGCCGCCGACACCCGCCGCGATCAGCAGCCAATGAAACAGCTTCATCCGGCTTCCCCCGCCAAGCCTCTCTTCCAGCGCCTTCCACCAATTCGCCAAGCGCATCACCTCCTTCAGGCTTCGAATGCAACGCTGATTATTTCACAAATTCCACCTTCACGCGGCTTGCGGGAATATTCCAAGCCCTTGCGACAGAGAGCGCGATTTCTTTCGCGTTCCCGTTCACCGGCATCAGCTCTTCATCCGCGGATTCCGCCGAAGCCTCAACAGCCGGCTCACCGATGCGAATCGGCTCCACGGTCACCGGTTCGATCCGCACCGGTTCCATCGGTTTAATCTCCGCGATTTTACCGGTGTCGGAATCAGCGCTTTCCGCGTTCCCATGCTCCCATATTCGGACGGTAATGCTTCGAATCAACGGCATGCCGTCATCGTCGAGGGCCAGCGCCGCTTCCGCATCAGCCTGCTTCACGCCGTGCTGGGTTTCTACATGCTCCACCACCATGCTCTCGAGCTGCTTTGCCAGCAAATCCAGCGCCCGTTCATTTCGTTGCCGCTCCAGCAGCTGCGCATCGGAGAGAACCTCGCTGAGCGCCGGAATGGAAGCGCCTTGTCCCGCGGCGCCGCCTTGTCCGGCGGTGTAAGCCTCCGGCAAGCCCGCAACAGTCCAACCGTCCACAGCAGCCGCAAGCATCCGCAAATTCGCGTTCGAACCGAACAATTGCAGAACGGGAGAAAGAATTGTCATCAGAATGAAGAGCGAAACGACCAGCTTTACATACCGCTGCATTGTCTTGTTGGGAAGCAACAGATCGATGAATGTGGCAAGCAGCACGACAACGATAATTTGTTTCAGCCATTCCCCTAACGCTTCCACGCTTCATCCCCTTCTTCAGTCCCGTGAATCATGGATTCCAATACTCACCTCATCATCACGGACACATTTCCCGCCGCAATCAGGATCGTGATCGACAAGAAGAACATCAAGCAGACGGTCGCAAGCGCCGCGAACACGAAGATCATGCTTTTCCCAATGGTCTGCAGGCACCCGATGACCGGGGAATCGCCGAGCGGCTGCAGCATCGCTGCGGATAAATTGTATATAAAAGCAAGCACAAGGATTTTCAGCGCCGGGAACGCGCTAAGCAGTACGATAATGACCACCCCGGCCAATCCTATAGCGTTCTTCATCAGAATCGAAGCGCTCAGCACCGTATCCGTCGTCTCCGAAAAAATGCGGCCGACGACCGGAACGAAGTTGCCGGCGACATACTTCGCCGTCTTCAGCGTAACGCCGTCCGTTACACTCCCCGTTGCTCCTTGCACCGAGATGACGCCCAGGAATACGGTCAGCGATACCGTCAGCGTGCCGACGGCGACCGTGCGAAGCAGCTTGGCCAGCTGAGTGACCTTATATTTATCGCTCAACGTCGAGACGATATGCAGCACAGCCGAGAAAAACAACAGCGGGAAAATGAAAAAATGGACCATATTCCCGACGACGTGGATCATAAATACAATGAGCGGATGCAGAATGGATACGGTAACGATATTGCCGAGCGAAGCTAGCATCGTAAGGACAAGCGGCATGATGGCAACCATGAAGTGAATCATGTTGGAGATGGCGTCCTGCGCGTACTGGATGGCGATATGAAAGCTGTTCACGGCTAGTACGACAACGACAAGGTACGATACGGCGTACGCCACCTTGCTGACCGTCGTTTTCTCGAAGGCGCTCTGCAGCGTCTCCAACACGATGCTGAACACCGTCAGAATGACGATCATCGCCAGCAGTTTGCCGTTGACCACGATTTCATGGAGCGTAAATGAGAGCAAGCCGCTGATCATATCCGAGAACTGAAAGCCGTCTCCTCCGCCAAACAGCGCCTCCTGAAACGTCGGATTGCCGTTCGGAAACCATCCGCCGTACTGCCTCATCAGCGTATCCCAGTAATGCTCGACTTGATCCGTCTTCACAATATCGGATTGCGCGCGTACCCAATCCTCTACCGCGCCGGCGTCTGTTTCTGGAGCGATTGCTGCCGACAAGTGCCATCCCCCCCTTTCGCTCATACCGGCATCAGCTTCATAATCGTCTCGACAATGACCGAAATAATCGGGATGGCCAGCACGATGATCAGCACCTTGCCGGCAAGTTCAATCTTCGAGGCGATGGCTTCCTGGCCCGCGTCGCGGACGACTTGCGCCCCGAATTCGGCGATGTACGCGATCCCGATAATCTTCAACACGGTCTGGAAAAACACCATGTTCACCTTCGAGCGGTCCGCCAGTTGCTCAAGCATGTCAATGACGTCAGAAATTTTACCGATGAGAAATAAGAAAATGACGATGCCAGCGAATAAGGAAAGCAAGAACGCCATCATGGGCACTTGTTCCTTCAAGATGAGAACAAGCACCGTAGCCACTAAAGCGAAGCCGACGACTTGGATGATGTCCATGCCGCCACCGCCTATTGAAACAAGAAGATGGTTTTAATTTCCTGAAACAGTTGATCCAGCTTCCGGATCACCATGAATAGCACCACTATGAAGCCGATAAGCGTCACCCAGGACGCGTAGTCCTCTTTGCCCATTTGCTTCAACACCGTATGTATCATGGCGACGATGATGCCGACGGCGGCGATCTGAAAAATAGAAGTGACATCCTCGTTCATCCTCGCACCATCCTTAATACATTAAAATGACAACCAATGCCGCTGACAGGGCGCCCAGGCTTTTCCACATTTTCTCGTAGCGCCGCTGCTCCTCGCGGGCGGTCTCTTCCTCCGTGCGCAGCTGCGCGGCGGCAAGGCGCAGATGCTTGGCTTGGTCGTCCCGATCCGTCAGTCCGAGCGTCGGCGCCAATGCCAAGAGTGATGCCTTCTCGCTGTCCGCAAGCGACAGCCGCGGCCATACTGCGTGAATCGCTTCCGACCAGCTGTCGGCAGCCGTTCGCTCCGCAGCAGTCTCGCGCATCCGGGCGCTCGCGTCGGCGAAGAGGAGCGACACCGGCTTCGGCACAGAGGACGCTATGCGGCTCATCGCTTCCGGCAACGGCGACACGCCATAGACGATCTCGGTCTCGAGCGTCAATAAGGCGTTGCCTAGATGGCGGAGCTCCTTCGGCCTGCGCTCATATCTCGACGCCTGGAGAAATCCGAAGGCGGTTCCCGCCAATAGAATGAGAGACGCACCGATCCATTTCAGCATCGTTCACAGCCTCCAAGCTATGGATGTGCGCTCCGGCACGGCAATTCGCTCACCGGACGCATCCCGAATGTCAAGAATCGTGCCCGTCGGTCCGCGTGGAGCGAGCGTCACGATTCTGGTGAAGACCCGTTCGGCGAACAACGGCGCTAAGGACGGCCGTTCACGTACGTCGTCAGGTCCGCGGCCGTGAGCGGTCGCCATCACGGCGATTCCCGCATGAGCCGCTTCCAGCACCGCCTCCGCGTCTTCCTCGCGCCCCAACTCATCGACGATCAGCACCTCCGGCGACATGGAACGAATCAACATCATCATTCCCTCCGCCTTCGGACAAGCGTCCAACACATCGGTTCGCGGGCCGACGTCGAAGGTGGGGCGGCCGTCAACACAAGCGGCAATTTCCGACCGTTCATCCACGATGCCGACTTTCCGTGGTCGGCCTCCCCTTTCCGGGGAGCTCCAGCCGCCTGACGCGACCGCGCGGGCCGCGTCCCGAAGCAGCGTGGTTTTCCCCCGCTGCGGCGGCGACACGATTAACGTGTGGTGGAAGGCCTCGCGTACCGGATCCCACAACAGCGGAAGCAGCTGTTCCGCGCTGCCCCGCACCTCCCGGGCAATCCGGATGTTGAAACCGCCGATCTGCTGGAGCGTCCGCACGCGGCCGTTCTCCAGCACCGCCCGGCCGGCGATGCCGATCCGATGTCCTCCGCGCACCGTAATATAGCCTCTGCGCAGCTCCTCTTCCATCGTATAGAAGGAATGGTTCGTCACCCGATCCAACAGCTTCGCACAATCTTCGCGTGCGGGCTTAAACGCTTGCTCCGCCGAAAGCGTCAGTCTTCCGTCCGGTGTTACGAAGGTGTACTCTCCCGCTGCCACGACTTCAAGCGGCCGATCGATTCGAATTCGGATTTCTTCCGCCCGATTCATCCAGTTGGCGGGAAGATGGGCCAGGGCTGTCCGGATGGAGGAGGGGAGCCATTCCAATGCGCTCTTCCACATGGCGTTACCCCCTTGCGAGAAGTTCGTCCCTAACTTACAACCATATGTATGCTTGGCCTATCGAATTATGACACTTGCTATTTTTTAAGAATGCCGATAAATAGACAGGCAAGACCCGCCGCAATCCATAAGAGCTTCGTGTATGACAGCTTATCCGCAATACCGACTAAGCCGAGCGTCGTCACAGCAATAAATACGAGCGGACCGACTAGCGCCAGCGACGAATTGACAAGCAGCGCTTTCTCCACGCTGTTGAAACGGTATATCAAAAACGCGGCGATCAATTCGATAGACCCGGACAGCACCCGAAGCAGCGCCATGGCCAGCACGATCTTTCCAACCATCTCAGTACCTCCCTGCTCATTGAAAGCTTGTATATATGTATGCAGGCTCGTCTTGATTTAGCATCGTTGGGCACATCCCCAGCCGATTTCGCATATGATGCTCGAAGATAAACGGATTCTACTGCGAGGGAGTTAGTCGAATGGAACAATTCGCGACAAAGGATTGGCATCCAGCGTTAGCCGATCCGACCGGTACGCGGGAAAGCAAGCCGCGCCGCAAAGGCCAGACGATGGTCATTGACAAGGGATTGGGCCTTCACGCCTACCAAGATATGATTAATGCGGCGGGAGCTTATATTGATGTGATTAAGCTTGGCTTCGGCACCTCGGTTTTGTATCCGAAAGAATTGCTCCTGCGCAAGGTCGAATTGGCCCGGCAGGCAGGCATACACATCATGCCGGGAGGAACATTGCTCGAGATCGCGATTGTGAAGGATCGGACGGACGAATTTTTCCGCTTGGTGTCGGCATACGGCTTCACCGCTGTCGAAGTGTCCGACGGAACGATTGAGATGAACCGCAATTTACGCAGTTCGCTCATTATTAAAGGAATTGACGCAGGGCTGACCGTTGTAACGGAATATGGGAAAAAGATGAGCGGCTCGCGGATTGAAATCGATGAATTGGTGAAGACGGTGGAAATCGATACAGGGCTTGGAGCGTCCTATGTAACGATAGAGGCCAGAGAATCCGGAGTCGGCGTCGGTATTTTCGATGAACAAGGAGAATGTAATAAGAACGAGCTGCACCTAATTGCAAGGTCCGTGGCGAACAGCACCCAGCTCATGTGGGAAGCGCCTCAGAAATCGCAGCAGGCCGAACTGCTGCGGGCGCTCGGATCGGATCTGAACATCGGCAATGTTGCGCCGGATGAGGTATTATCGCTGGAAGCGCTCCGGCGGGGCTTACGGTCGGATACGTTTCAGTTTGGGCTGGAGAAGCGATATTCCTTTAATGAAGGCGAATAAACGGGGTGAGAAGTTTGCGGGTGGATTGCATCCCACAGATCAGCGAAGCGCTTAGCCAAGATTTAGCGGGAAAGACGGTCATCGTCATCGATGCCCTCCGCGCAACCAGTAACATTGTCACCGCGCTCTCGAACGGCGCGGTGAGCGTCTGGCCCGTGGAGACGGTGGCGCAGGCGAAACAAGCAGCCGGGGCAAACGATCTGTTAGCCGGGGAGAGGCAATGCAAGAAAATCCCCGGCTTCGATCTTGGCAATTCCCCGCTGGAGTTTACGGAACAGACGGTTAGCGGTCAACGCATTGTCATGACGACGACGAACGGAACCCGCGGCATTCAGAAGGCAGCGAAGGCGGCGGCCGTCCTGGCGGGAAGCATGCTGAACGCCCGCGCTTGCGCCGAAACCGCTCTTCAATGGAAACGGGATATCGTGCTGCTGTGTGCGGGGACGAAGGATGTTTTCGCTTTGGAAGACGGCTTATGCGCGGGCCTCATTGCAAAGGAAATCCGGGAACTGCGGGTGGGCGACTTGCAATTCAGCGACTTCACCCGCGCGATGGAAGGGGCTTACGACTCCTTCGCGGATCGGCTGGAGGACGTATTCTCGACTTCCGACAGCGGGATTCGCCTCGGACGCCTTGGATACGGCGGGGATGTGTCGTTCTGCGCGCAGCGGAACACGACGGACACGGTCCCGATCCTGACGAACGGGGAGATGCGGGCGTTCTCCCCCCGCCAAATCTTTAGTTATAAATAGAAAACACCGTTCATACCATGGAAGAGAATCCTTATTGGACAGGGGTCTCTTGATATGAACGGTGAGCTGTTGTTAGTGATATTAATCATAATCGGTATGGTAGGACGCTCGCATATTATAACGACCGCTGCGTGCGTCCTGCTCATTATTAAGCTTGTCTCATTAGACCGTTACTTGCCAACCATCGAGAGGCGAGGGCTTGAGTTCGGCCTGCTCTTCCTGACAATGGGCGTATTGGTGCCGTTTGCGACCGAGCGCATCTCCCAGAAAGACATCTTGTCGGTGTTCACGAGCTGGCCCGGCATTCTGGCTTTATTGGGCGGCGCGATCGCCACATATATGAACGGGAAGGGACTTGATCTGCTGAAAGTCGACCCGGAGCTCATTGTAGGCCTCGTCATCGGATCGATCTTCGGCATTCTGTTCCTTCGCGGTATTCCGGTCGGACCGCTCATGGCGGCGGGAATTACCGCTTTCCTGTTAAAGGTGTTCACATTCATATTCGATAAGTTTAAGTGGTAGCGTGCATCGCGGATATCCGCTTGGCAATGTCGACCATTTCGTCCTCTTTGAAGGATTCGTCAAAGAAGTATACATAACGGTAAGGTGCTCCCGAAGGATCGCGCCACTTGATCAATACGGAATTGTCTCTTCCCACCAGCAAGTCGCCCTCCGTCCGGTCGAGCTGGACGGTTCGCAGCTTTTTGTAAATCGTCAGCTCGTGGTTCCCGCCGATTTTATACCTCATATACAATTGCCCGTTTCGTTCGTATGACAACGTAATCATCGGCGTCGTCAAGCCGTCGTACTCGTAATCGACGGATGCGATCTCCGCATGCTCGGACAGAAACTCGGGCGGCTTCAGCCATGACCTCACAGCAGGATCAATGGACTCCTCCGCCAATAACTCCTCCGGCGAATCAAACTGCATCGTGACGATATTTTTGGCGTTCACGATCCAGTTAATATAAGGAAATACTTGCGCCACGAGCACATATCCGAGATACGTCACCAGCACTGCAACCGTAATGCTGATCAGAAGCTTCTTCATTGCAGCTTATCTGCGCTCCGACGGCCCGCCTACGAAGGCTTGCTCCGCAGTGTCCAACCCATATGCGGTATGAATGGTACGAATCACGTCCTGGTATTTCTCCGCATCGATGACGCAGGACACTTTAATTTCAGAGGTGCTCACCATCTTAATGGTGACGCCGAGGCTCGCGATCGCTTCGAACATCTTCGCCGCAACTCCAGGGTTGCTCACCATGCCGGCGCCGACGATCGACACCTTCACCAGGTTCGTCTCGCTCGTCACGTCGTCAAACCCGACAGACGCTTGAATATCGCGCAGCACGGCCAACGCCTGCTCCACATCACCCGAAGCCGTTGAGAAGGAGAAATCGGCTTTGCCGTCCTTCACGCCGCTCTGTACAATAATGTCGACATTGATGCCTTTCGACGCTAATTCCGTAAACACCTTCGCCAACTGGCCCGGTTTATCTTCCACGCCTATAATGCTGATTCTCGCCACATTTTTATCGTATGCAATTCCGCTGACAACGACGCCCTGTTCCATGGCCGCGTCCCCCTTCACAATAGTTCCTTCATTCTTCGTAAAGCTCGACCGCACGACTAGCGGCACTTCGTATTGTTTGGCATATTCGACGGCGCGCGGATGCAGTACCGCCGCTCCCAAATTCGCGAGCTCAAGCATCTCGTCGTAGGAAATCTCATTAAGCTTGCGGGCTACCTTCACGATCCGGGGATCCGTCGAGTATACTCCGTCCACATCCGTGTAAATTTCACACAAGTCCGCCTTGATTGCTGCGGCAAGCGCCACCGCGGTCGTATCCGAACCGCCGCGGCCGAGGGTCGTAATTTCCCCTTCCTCGGTCATCCCTTGGAAGCCGGCAACGACAACGATGCGGCCTTGTTCGAGCGACTGATAGATCCGGTCCGGACGGATATCCGTAATACGTGCGCGGCTGTGCGCCGCCTCCGTCAGCATTCCCGCTTGCCAGCCGGTATAAGATACGGCATCATGGCCTTTCGCTTGTATCGTCATCGACAAGAGGGCGATCGAAATCTGCTCCCCTGTCGTCAGCAGCATATCCATCTCCCGCGCCGACGGCTTATCGGTTAATTGCTTCGACAAATCAATCAAATCATCCGTCGTGTCTCCCATCGCGGAAACGACGACAACCACTTGATTGCCTTCAAGTTTCTTCTCAATGATTCGATCGGCGACCCGCTTCATCCGCTCCGCGTCACCGACAGAGCTCCCGCCGAATTTCATAACAATTAAAGCCAAGCTAGTCTCACTCCCTGTGGGCGTTTAAGTACATAATTTCACATTATAGCATAAGTTCTATTGCGCGATAAGGAATGCTTTGTGAATTTGTGAATTTGTGAATTTGTGAATTATGAAAAAAAGAAGCTGCCCCGCGCTCGCGGAGCAGCTCCCCCAAAATGAACTTACGCTCTAGAAACGTACTTGCCGTCGCGCGTGTCGATGATGAGCACGTCGCCCTCGTTAATGAAGAGCGGCACTTGTACCGTTAAGCCGGTTTCCAAGGTAGCGGACTTCGTCGCGCCTTGCGCCGTGTTGCCTTTCACGCCAGGCTCCGTCTCCGTTACCTTCAGCTCAACAGTGGTCGGAAGTTGAATACCGATGATCTCTCCTTGGTAGGAGATGATCTGAATGTTCATATTTTCGATAAGGAATTTTTTCTCCCACTCCAATTGGCTTTCGTTCAGCGTAATTTGGTCGTACGTTTCATTATCCATGAACGTGTACTCGCTGCCCGTGTTGTACAAGTATTGCATCTGGCGGTTATCGATCACCGCGCGGGATACGTTCTCGCCTGCGCGGAACGTCTTCTCCACAATGTTTCCGTTACGGAGAGACTTCAGCTTCGAACGGACGAATGCGGCGCCCTTGCCCGGCTTGACGTGTTGGAAATCGATGACGGTAAAAATATCGTTGTCTACTTCGATCGTTAGTCCTGTTTTAAATTCGTTTACTGAAATCACGGAATTTCCTCCTAAAGTAAAATAAAGTCTTTCCTCGACTTCGTCATGATGCTGCAGCCGCGATCGGTAATCACGACCATGTCCTCAATCCGAACGCCGCCGAAGCCAGGGATATAGATTCCCGGCTCAACCGTAATGACCATCCCGCTCTCCAGAACGGTTCCTTCCGTCTTGCTAAGGCGCGGACTTTCGTGGATGTCCAAACCGACGCAGTGGCCGGTACCATGCCCGAAATAGTCGCCATAACCGTACTTCGCAATGACATCCCGCGCGAGCGCGTCGCCTTCGCGGCCGGTGATGCCGCTTCTTAATCCTTCTAAGGCGGTGAGCTGGGCTTCCAGCACAATATCATACAATTCCTTGTGCTTAGGCGTCGGTTGCCCGATAAATACGGTTCGCGTCAGATCCGAGCAATAGCCCTTGTTCACAGCGCCGAAATCCATCGTAACGAACTCGTCCGTACCGATAAGCTTATCGCTGGCAACGCCGTGCGGCATCGCGGAGCGAACGCCTGAAGCAACGATCGTCTCGAAGGATTTGCCGGATGCCCCGGATTTGCGCATAAAGAACTCCAGTTCGAAGGCGATCTCCTGCTCTGGCACTCCTGTCCGAAGCCGGGTGAGCGCATGTTCGAATGCCGCATCGGCGATGTCGACCGCCTGCTGAATCACCTTAAGCTCCTCTTCGTCCTTCACGCGCCGGAGCTTCTCCACAACCCCATCTGTAGGTACGAGCTTCAAGCCGTCCCCAAGGTCCGCGGCATATTGGAGATAACTGCCGTAAGTAACGTCCTGCTGCTCGAATCCCAGCTTCGAGATCCCTAGAGCGCGCAGCGTTTCGCCGATTGTGCGAGCCGCCGGTACACCGTGCTCCACAACCTCGTAGCCGTGCGCTTGCTCACCGGCTTGCGTTACATACCGGAAATCTACGAACAGCCATGCGCGATCCGCCGTCACGACGACATACCCCGCCGTTCCCGTAAAGCCGGTAAGATACTTCCGATTCACCGCGTTCGTAATGAGGAGCGCTTCGATTCCTTCCTGCTCCATTACGCCGCGAAGCTTCCGCAACCGTTGTTCCGTTGCCGTCATTGGCTTTCCCCTCCTTGCCGCAAATGAGAGACAAGCGCTTCGAGCGCTAATTCATACCCGATCGGACCGAGTCCTGCAATGACTCCAAGCATGACAGGGGCTGTCAATGATACATGCCGAAACGGTTCACGCTTGTACACATTCGACAGATGCACTTCAATGCCGGGAAGGTCCACCGCCGCCAGCGCGTCGCGAATCGCCACGCTGTAATGCGTAAAGGCGCCCGGATTCATGATAATGCCGTCCGCCGTTCCGCGCGCGCCGTGGATTTCGTCAATGATGACCCCTTCATGGTTCGACTGAATGAAGCGAACCTCCACGCCCAGCGACTCCGCTTTCCGTGCGATACTGCGCTCGATTTCCGCGAGGGTCATCGTACCGTACACCTGCTTCTCGCGCCAACCGAGCGTATTCAAATTCGGGCCGTTGATGACGAGTATTCTTTTCACCGAACGCACCATCCTCTTATCGGATAAAACCACGTGTCATTTTACCATAGTTTTCTGCTGTTTGAGAAGAATTACCCGAAAGATGTGTCGTTTCGGCAAAGATGATCATGAAAATTATTGTAAATTTAACATCGTTTTTCCTTTGTTGCGCTGACGTTCGTCCGTAAATTCAAAGGAGATGCTGTATCCGATAAACGTGCCCCACAGCACAAAGATCGAAAAATCGGTCCACAGGCTGTCCCAGCTAATTTTGCCGAACGGCGGAACGGCGCCTGTCAACATTCCGTAAAGAAGATACAAGAGAGCAAACCAGAGTATTCCATAAGCGATGCCCGGCCATGGTCCTCTCAGCTTATACAGCGCAAAGGCGTACAGTAAAGAAACGAGGATCGACAACACCAGGAAGGTAAGGGCTCCCCAGATAAAGCCCATCGTTCCCGACAAGGAATCGTCATCAACAAACGGCTTCAACAGAAAGCCCGGCTGAACCTGTGTGAATCGAAAAGAATAAACGCCCCATCGCACCGCTCCCCATATGACGGCCGCGAAGATCCCAACCTGAATCGCATACCAAAAGCGGTTCGTGCGTACGTAGGTTTCGATGCCGGGCCGCGCCTCGTCATGATTTCTGGCCATAAACATTCATCCTTTTTTTTGGTCTAGTATGCACAGGAAAGCCTTGGCCTAGTCCGATCGGACAGGTTCCGCGGTCTGTGGAAAACTGGAACACAATCCGATACAATAATAGAGAACTATGGGAGCGTGAATGAGCAATGCGGAAAAATAATAAAGAAAAACTGTTGTTCTATGTTTTGATTGGTCTTGCGGTTATTGGAGCGCTGCGCCTTATCTTCCAAAATCCCGGACGCGCGCTGATCCCCATCCTTGTTTTCGGCGGTATTTTCTTATTGTATAAATACCCGCCGCACAAGTGGCGGATGCTGTGGTTTCAAGCACAATCGAAATATTTCGGTTCAACCCGGGGAGTACGCGGCGGGCGTCGGATGAAGCGCGCGAAATTCCGCGTCATCCCCGGTACGAAGAAAGACGGCGACGAACCGCCGAAATATCATTGATCTGGATCCGCCGAGACGGGCTTCTCCCGCCCTCCGGCGGCGTTTTTTTCCTGCCACCATTGGGTCATCTCGTGTGAATATCCCGAGTAACTCCACTTGGAGAAAAATTCATCGCCCGCGCGGACGCCGGAACGGAACAATTCGTTCAGCTTCTCCTTACTGATATGAAATTCCGTTGAGTTTGCCATATGCGAAGGAATCTTCACCGTACGGAAGCGGCTGTGCCTCTCAATATAACGCTCGTCATGCGCGGCGGACATCGTCGCAAATAACGCGGACAGCATACTGATCGGGCCATTAATTTGGCGCGGCTCCGGATGCTTCGACCCGACAAGCTGAAAGCCGATCGTCGGGATGCGCGGCGGACATTCCTTCATCTCTCTGTCAAATATCCAGAGCGGATAATTGCTTAGAATGCCACCGTCCACGATATACAACGACTCGTTCGTCCTCTTATCCTCCTTGCCCTTCTGCTTCTTGCGCTGTTTCTGCTTAATAATGTAAGGATCGAAGAAGTACGGGATGCTCGCGCTCATCCGCACCGCCCTTGCCACAGAAAGCTGATCGGGATCGTAGCCGTATTTCGCGATATCGTCCGGAAGCACGAGCAGCTTCCCTTGCGAAATATCCGAGGCAATCGCGCGAAACGCATGCTGCGGAAGATCGCCGAACGTCCGAATTCCTTTCTCCGCCAGCACCTTCTCAAGCCATCGCTCCATCGGTTCGGGCGAATACAGCCCCTTCTTTACCAACAGCCGAATGCCCTGTCCAACGACAGAAAGACGGTGGTACCAATCCGGCCGAACGAAAGCCTTAATATCTGTCTCCATGAGAAGGTCCCGCATTTCGTATCCGTTATATCCTGCCGCAATTAATGCGGCTACTAACGCCCCTACGGAGGTGCCGGCCGTCTGATGAAACGCAACCCCCCGCTGTTCGGCGGCATATACCGCCCCGACTAAGCCGATTCCTTTGACCCCTCCGCCTTGAAACACTCCGTTAATCCGCATCGGTCATCGCCCCTAATTCCATCTTGGTGATACACCGTATGTTCGCGGAATGGGCAAAGGTGCACGTCCGGCCTTGTCCATGAAAAAAACGCCCGGTTCCGGACGCTTGTTGAATTACTGATTTTGTTCCATTTGTTCGCGGATATCCCGAAGCCGCTTCAGCCGCTCCGGATCCTCCTTGAAATATTCCACAACAGATTCAATACACAGAATCGAATCGGAGCTGAGATGATGCTCGATGCCTTCAACATCCTTATATATGTTCTCTTGCTTTACGCCGATCGTCTCTAAAAATTGCTCCAACAGAAAGTGGCGTTCTACGAGACGCTTGCCGATCTTCTTTCCTTTTGTCGTCAGCACAAGGCCTCTGTATTTTTCGTACACCAAATATTCGTCTTTATCGAGCTTTTGAATCATCTTCGTTGCGGAGGAAGGATGCACTTCCAAGCCTTCGGCAATATCGGCTACACGCGCGTACCCCTTCTCTGCGATCAGCCGGTAGATCCGCTCCAAATAGTCTTCCATACTCGGTGTCGGCATAAGCTGTGCTCCCCCTTTTGTTACATTAAATAATCATCCAACCCGGTGTAATCGATTGAAACCACATCGTAATACGCAGCATCTGTCCGGTGTAGAGCAGGATGCCGAACAGAATGAGGAACACTCCCCCGACCTTCATTATGGCATTGGAATACTTCAGAATCCACCGGGTAGAACCTATGAAGAATGCCATTAGGAAAAATGGAACCGCAAATCCGACCGTGTATGCTGTTGTCAACCGGAACCAAATCCCCGGCTCTGTCGTCGAAAGCCCGATAATAGCCGAGAAAATCGGGCCGATGCACGGCGACCAACCGGCGGCAAACCCGATCCCGATCAGCAACGAACCAAGGTATGTAGCAGGCTTCCCGCCGACATTCAGCTTTGCTTCTCTCATTAAGATTTTTGGCTGAAAAATGCCGAGCAGAAACAGGCCCACGAGAATCAGCAGCACTGCGGACAGCTTCGCGATTAAATCCTGATATTCCCGAAACACTTCGGCGATAATCCCGGCCCCCGCCCCGAAAGCGTAATAGACGATAGAAAATCCGAGGATGAAAAAGAGCGTGTGGCTTAACGTCTTCACGCGGATCTCTTTCGTATGATCGGATTTGATCTGAGATACGGAAATTCCCGAGATATAGGATAGATAAGAAGGATATAACGGCAGACAGCACGGCGACACGAAGGAAACGAGGCCCGCCGCGAAAGCGACCCAGACGGTGATTTCCATTCTCTAAGATTCACATCCTCATATGTAATAGGACTTCCGCAATCATGTCTATGCGGCGCGAAAGCCCTTCTTCCATACCAACAGCATGACAAGGATCAAGATTAATAATAGCACAATCGAAGCGCCCGGCGCCAAGCTTAGGAGACCTGCTGCGATTAAGCCTCCGAGCACGGCGATTTCGGAAAAGACAATCGCCCATATGAGGGTGCGGCGGAAGCTCCCCGCGACAAGCAGGCTGCATGCAACCGGGATGGTCAGCAGCGCGGAGACGAGCAGCGCGCCGACAATCTTAATGGCTACTGCAATGACAAGGGCCGTGAGTACAGTCATCATGAAGTTCAGTCTCTTGACCGGCAATCCGCTTACGCTGGCGGCATCTTCATCGAACGTAAGCAGGAAATATTCCTTAGCATGGAATCCGATCAGCGCGATGACGATGATGCTGACGGCCAGAATGCCCAAGATGTCGCGATTGTTCAATGAATAGATGTAGCCGAAGAAATAGTTCGTTACATCCATATTAAAGCCTTGGCCCAACGTAAAGAAGAACGAAGTTAACGCTAGACCGAGCGACATGAGGATGGCGATCGACAGCTCCGCATACGTCTTATACGTCCCGCGGAGCCGTTCGATCGCGAACGCGCCAAGCAAGGCGAAAAGCAGCCCGGCCCATACCTCATAGATGCCGGCGAGAAATCCGAGCGCGACTCCCGCTACGGAAATATGGGCAATCGTGTCGCCGATCATCGATAGCCGGCGCAAGACAAGAAATATGCCTAACAGCGGCGCGATCCCGCCGATCAGCACACCGCCGATGAGCGCCCGTTGAAAAAACGGAAATGAGAAAATTTCAAGCATCGTGTTGCCTCCCTTATGAATATGCGGGGAGCGGCGCTTGTTCTCCCGGCCAGTCCTTCAGCGCGTGGGTAATATCCGTTTCACGGCAAGTCGCCGTATTATCCATCGCTTTTACGTAAAACTTCAATTTACCGCTGGTCATGACAGGGTTCTCCCCTAAATAAGAGCGCATGAGATCTACGTCATGGGAAACCATCAAGAACGTAATGTCATGATGGGCATGCAGATGCCGCAGCATTGAGAAGAACGCGTGCTGCGTCTCCGTATCGATGCCGACAGTCGGTTCATCCAGGATGAGCAGCTCCGGATTATTCACCAGCGCCCTTGCCAAGAAGGCGCGTTGCTGCTGTCCGCCGGACAGTTGACCGATGCGCCGGTCCGCAAGGTCTGCGATATGGAGAGCCTCCAATGCGTCGTCGCAGCGTTGGCGGTCGGCACCGGTCAGACGCTTGTACAGCTTCCGCTTGCCGTAGAGGCCCGACATGACGACCTCTCTGACGGTTGCGGGGAACAGCGGGTTGAGCGCGTTCTTCTGCGGTACGTAGCCGATTTTGTGCCAATCCGCAAACTTGCCGATAGGCTGGCCGAATAGCTCCAACTCGCCTTCCGTCGGCTTCAAGAGGCCGACAATCATCTTGAGAAGCGTTGTTTTGCCGGCGCCGTTCGATCCGATCAACCCGACAAAATCCCGCCGCGATATATCGAAGTTCAAGTGATGGATGACCGGATTGCGCTGATAAGAGAAGCTGAGATCCCGGATGCGTATGACGGGTGCAGCGTCATTGTTCATACTAGCCTTTTCACCTCTTTATGTTACTTCAATGCCGTAACCAGTTGCTCCAGATTGCGCTCCATCAAGGAAATATATGTTTCGCCGGACGCCGCCTCATCCTCCGTCAATCCTTCCAACGGGTGCAGCGGCAAGGTTTGCAGTCCAAGGTCCTCAGCGAGCGTCTTGGCCAACTGCACCGAAGCGAACTGTTCCACGAAAATATGAGTCACTCCGTGCTCCTTCACAAACTTGCTGATTTCAACCAGATCCTGTGACGTCGGTTCACCTTCGGCGGTAATTCCCGATAACGGCATCTGCACGAGTCCGTAATCCCTGGCCAAATAACCGAATGCCTGGTGGGAAACGACCATCTCCTTGTTCGAAACGTTGGAAAGCTGCTCGCTAAACTTCTGATCCAAAGCAAGTAAATCCGCCTCGAGCGCGGCAAAATTCATTTCATACTGTGCAGTGTTCTCAGGATCGGCTTCCTTCAAACCGTTCAAGACGTTGCGCGCCATCGTCAACGCGGAACGCGGGCTGAGCCACGTGTGAGGATCATGGAGGCCGTGGTCATGTTCATGGTCATGATCGTGCCCCTCCTCGATTCGCTCATCCGCTTGGGTGACGTCGATCAGGTCGATGCCTTGGCTCGCCTCCACAATGACCATCGACTTCGTATCGATGCCGCTTAATACTTCATCCATCCATCCCTCAAAGCCCGCCCCTTGGTATAGAAGCAGCTGCGCTTTAGAGATATTCATCATATCCCGGCTCTTCGGCTCCCAATCGTGCGGATCGACGCCAGCCGGCACCAAATTCACCACATTTACGTACTCCCCGCCGATCGCTCCGGCAAAATCATATAAAGGAAAAAATGTGGTGATGACGGTCACTTTACCTTCTTCATTAACGGATGCCCGCGGCGCACACCCGGTCATGGCAATCATGACAAATAAGACGATGATGACAAATAAATAAAACCCCTGTTTCTTCATAAATCCTCCGAAAATCTATTTTCTACTAATCGTAAAACTTACGATTTACTAAACAGATTATACGGGGGAAGCCAAAAAGATGTCAACGACTTATTCGTAGAAGTTACGAATAAGTCGTTGACAGATGGGTTATCCTTTATTATTTTACTTTCGCCCCGTTCGGAATATCACCCTCAACGGTAGCGACCGTCAGTTTGCCGTCTGCCGATGCCGCCAAGATCATCCCTTGGGAAAGCTCGCCGCGGAGTTTTACCGGTTTTAAATTCGTAACGCAGATCAGCTTCTTCCCGATCAGTTGTTCCGGCTTATAATACATGGCAATGCCGGAAACGACTTGGCGCTGCTCACTGCCAAGGTCCAGCTGCAGCTTCAGCAGCTTATCCGCTTTCGGCACGGGCTCCGCATGGATCACTTGCGCAACGCGCAGCTCCACCTTCGCGAAGTCATCGATGCCAATCTGCTGAACGCCTTCAGGCGCTTCCGCCGGCGCGGCGGATGCTTCCTTCTTCTCGGGCTGCGGCGATTCCGCCGGCTTCGCTCCGCCGCTCATCGATTGGACGATATAAGCAATTTCAACTTCAGGCTCCAACCGCGGGAACATCGGCTCCGCCTTCTGCACCTTCGTGCCTGCCGGAAGCTTGCCGAACGTATATACGCTCTCCCATTGGTCGAGTCCTTCCGCCTGTCCGGTAAGACCCAACTGGGATTGGATCGCTCCCGGCGTCGTGATCAGGAACGGACGCAATAAGACGGATACGATTCTTAGCGATTCCGCCAAATGGTACATTACGGAACCAAGTTGTTCGCGGTTCGCTTCATCCTTCGCCAGCTTCCACGGTTCGGTCTCGTCGATATATTTGTTGGTACGGGAGATGAGCTGCCAGATGGCCGTGAGCGCAACCGAGAACTGCATCTCATCCATCGCCTCTTCCACCTTGCGCACGGTGTTGGTCACCGTCTCTACGAGGGATGCGTCGAATTCGGTTGCGTTCGGAACGTAAGCGGGAATCGCGCCGCCGAAATATTTATCGATCATGGCGACGGTGCGGTTCAGCAAGTTGCCGATATCGTTCGCCAGATCGTAATTGATGCGCTCCACGAACGCTTCCGGCGTGAAGGTGCCGTCCGTGCCGAACGGAACTTCCCTCAGCAGGAAGTACCGCAGCGGATCGATGCCGTATTTATCGATCAGCACCACCGGATCGATCACGTTGCCCTTCGACTTGGACATCTTCCCTTCCTTCGTAATAAACCAGCCGTGAGCGAACACCTTCTTTGGCAGCGGCAAGTTCAGCGCCATGAGCATAATCGGCCAATATATCGTATGGAAGCGCACGATCTCCTTGCCCACCAGATGCACATCCGCCGGCCAATAGCGGCGGTACAGCTCGTCGTTGTCCGAGCCGTAGCCCAGTGCGGTAATATAGTTGGTAAGAGCGTCAATCCAGACATACACGACATGCTTCGGGTTGGAAGGCACTTTAATGCCCCAATCGAAGGTCGTCCGCGAAACAGCCAAATCCTCAAGCCCCGGCTTAATGAAATTGTTGATCATTTCATTCTTCCGCGACTCCGGTTCAATGAAGCCTGGGTTCTCTTCATAAAATTGAAGCAGCCGGTCGGCGTATTTGCTCATCCGGAAGAAATAGCATTCTTCCTTCACCTTCTCGACTTCGCGGCCGCAATCCGGACACTTCCCGTCCACCAGCTGGCGCTCCGTAAAGAACGCCTCGTCCGGCGTACAGTACCAGCCTTCATAGGTGCCCAAATAAATATCGCCTTGGTCAACCAACTGCTGGAAAATCTTTTGGACCGATTGCTTATGCCGCTCCTCCGTCGTACGAATGAAGTCGTCGTTGCTGATATGGAGCTTTGCCCATAAAGCTTGAATGCCGCTTACGATCTCGTCTACGTACTGCTGCGGGGTGACCCCCTTCTCCTTCGCTTTGCGCTCGATCTTCTGTCCATGCTCGTCCGTTCCGGTTAAGAAACGGACATCGTATCCGCGCAGCCGCTTATACCGCGCCATGACGTCCGCAGCAACCGTAGAGTAGGCATGCCCGATATGCAAATTGCCGCTCGGATAATAGATTGGGGTCGTAATGTAGAACGTTTTGTTTTGTCCGCTCATGCTTCATTCCTCCTTGTAAACATGAAAAAAAAGCTCCCATCCCTGTAATGAAGGGACGAGAGCATTATACACTCACGTGGTACCACCCAAGTTTTCGGACGGCTCGCGCCGCTCCGACTTGACGGGTCTGCCGCACAAAATAACAGACCGCACCGTTAACGCCGGCTTACGTGTCCGCCTTACCCCCAAGAGCTCGACGGGCAGCTCTCCGAGACCATCTTCCGGATGCGGATTATGCCGGCTTTCACCTGACCCGGCTCTCTGCAATAACCTGCGTCTCCGTACTCATCTCATCATCGATGCAACATGTAATGTTATCCACAACTATATTCATCCGATTCGCAAATGTCAAGCATATTTGCTGGCTGCATACATGGCGCTGCCGATGACGCCTGCGTCTTCGTTATGCATCGCCGGCAAAATATAGAGGTGATCCAAATACATCGGATGCAGAATGCCCTGCAGCTGCTCTCTAAGCGGCTGGAATAAGCGTTCGCCGGCCAGGGCTCCGCCGCCCCCGATAATGACCGCCTCCGGCGCAAGCGCCGGAACAACGGAAGCGAGTCCCTTCGCCAGGCAGCCTCCTACTTTGCGGAACGTAAGCACCGCCGCCTCGTCGCCTTCATCATAGGCCGCCGATACGTCCTTCGATTGGAAACTGCCCGGCTGTAATCGACTCGGGACACCTTGCGAGATCAATTCTTCAGCAATACGAACGATTCCGGTTGCCGACACCACCGTCTCCAAGCAGCCGGTCAGTCCGCAGCCGCAGCTGTACGGAATGCCCTCCATGACAATATGCCCGATCTCTCCTGCTTGGTTACGATGGCCGTAATACAGCTTCTTATGGTTCACAAAGGCCGCCGCCATCCCCGTCCCGATCGTCAATCCCAAAACATAGTCGTAAGGCGCTCCCGCGCCAGCTGTCGCTTCCCCATATGTATACATGCGAACGTCATTATCCACCGTGACCGGGACACCGAGACGGGACCCCAACACTTCAGCCACCGGCACTTGCTCCCACTTCAGGTTCGACGCCAAAATAACGACGCCCCGCTCCGGGTCGATGATTCCCGGCACGCCTAAACCTACCGCTTGGATATCTTTCATTTCTAACCGATGCTTCTCAAGTAATTCACGAATCGCCCCTTCGATGCGTCCTAACACATGGGCGCTGCCGCCTTCCCGCTCCGTAGCGCACTTAAGGATTGCCTCTGCTTTTCCCGTAAGGCTGTCCACGAGACCGCATACAATATTGGTGCCGCCTACATCAACGCCTACTACCCGCTTTTCCATAAAAAAACATCCCCTCCTGTCCTAACAATAGTCAGTTCAGTGGAGATGTTCAAGAGCCAATTTTCTTTTCCTTGGCAGGCGGAACCGGATCAAGCCCGCCGGGATGAAACGGGTGGCATTTCGCAATGCGCTTCGCGGCAAGCCAGCCGCCCTTGAGCGGCCCGTGAATGTCAATCGCCTCTAGGGCGTATTTGGAACAAGAAGGATAGAACCGGCAGGTTGGCGGCTTCAGCGGCGAAATGACCTTCCGGTACACATGAATCGGGGCAATCGCCAGGAAACGCACGAGCTTCAAGCTTGCTTCTCCTCCGATCCCTCCGCTTGCTCATTGTCGCAGCAGCTGTCGCAGTAGCCGAACAATTCAAATTTATGCTTGACCACTTGGAAGCCTTGCGGCAATTGTACCTGAATATCCATCGGGCAAAAAGGCACCGCGTACGTTTTCTGGCACTGCAAGCAAATCGCGTGATGATGATGTCCATCTTCCTTGCAATGCGACTTAAACTTCACGCCGTCCTCAAACACGAACTGTTCGAGTACCCCCATCTCCTGCAGCACTCGCAAATTCCTGTACACCGTATCAAAGCTGAGACCGCTGTATTTTTTACACATTTCATCATAAACGGCTTTCGCGGACAAATAACCGGGAGCATCCGCAAACAATTGCGCCAACGTCTTCCTCTGGTCCGTAATGCGGAGACCGTGGCGCGACATCGCGTCAATCATCTCTTGTGCCTTCAATGTCATCCCTCCTGCTCCCTAATTCTTATTAATATGATGCAACAAAAGCGTCCCCGCGTCAAAAGGAAAGGCTGCGCCAGAGAAACTGAACGGTAAATCGTGGATTCGACCGAAAAAAAACTCCCTGCTCTTAGGCAAATGCCTAGTGCAGGGAGCATGTTTCGTTGGTTATTTCACTTTCACGATCCGTCCTGTCTCCTGCGATTCCATCGCCGCCAAAATGACTGCCAGCGACTTCGCGCCTTCTTCTCCCGAGATCGACGGAGGTGTATTGGTTCGGATGGAATGGATGAACGCGTCAATGACACCGCTCGCGAGCTGTTTCTCATTCGTCGAGATGGCGCCGACTTTATAACGTTCTACCGATCCGTCGCGAAGCTCGACAATCACTTGATCGTCCGGATGTGTGCCGATCTTCATGACGCCGTTCTCGCACCACAGTACGGTGCTGTTGTCCTCACCGCGGTAATAGGTCCAAGACGCCACCAAGGTGCCGATCGTTCCGCTCTTCATGCGGAGAATACAGGTCGCGTTATCGTCCACATCGGTATCTTCCTTATGTAAAGTACTTACGAACGCGCCAACCTCCTCAACTTCCTCATCTAGGAGCCAACGAATCAGGTCTGCTTTATGGACGCCAAGATCGCCCATTGCGCCGACGAACGCCTTCGGCTTCTGGAAGAACCAGCCGCCCTTTCCTTCGATGCTCCACCCCTCGGGACCCGGATGGCCGAAGGAGGTGCGGAAGGTTAATACCTTACCAAGCTTGCCGGACTTCAAAATTTCCTTCGCCTTCACGTGAGGAGGCATATAGCGCTGATTATGGCCAATCATTAGAAATACGTTGTTTTCGCGGGCGGCGGCAATCATCTTCTCCGCTTCTTCCGCAGAAACCGCCATCGGCTTCTCGCAAAGCACATGCGCCCCCGCGTTGGCCGCGGCGATCGAGACCGGCGCATGAAGAGCGTTCGGCGTACATACGCTTACCGCGTCCGGCTTTTCTTTTGCCAGCATTTCCTGAACATCCGTATACACATTCCCGCCGTATTTATCTGCCAACTTCTGCGCTCTTTCCGCCACGGGGTCGACGAAGGCGACGAGTTCAACATCCTCGCGCGCGGCATACTCCGGGACGTGCCGGTGAATGGCGATGGACCCGGCTCCAATGACAGCTACTCTTATTTTAGACATTCAATTCATCCTCCCTAATGGTTTCTTATTCTATTATCCATTAATAGCTAAAGATTACTTTACCGATCACGTTGGATAATGGGATGCTGCCGATCCTCCGGCTGTCCGTACTGTAGTTCCGGTTGTCTCCCATCACAAATACATGATCCTCAGGCACGGTCACCGAAGAAAACTCGGAACGCATCGGTTCCTTAATGTAGGGCTCCTCAAGCTTCTTTCCGTTGCGGAAAACTCCCCCGTCACGGAATTCCAACGTATCCCCCGGGAGACCGATGACCCGCTTGACCCACATATATTCGTGTTCGATCCCGGTGATGCGCGCGATGAGCGGATGCTCCATGACCGGTTCCAGCAAGGAGCGCTTCTCCCCGATTCTGCTGTCTATAATAACAATGTCACCGTAATTGTATCCGGTCTGAAGCTTCAATGCGAAGGTAGAGTCCGCGTTCTCGAGCGTCGGCAGCATCGATTCCCCCTTCACCTGAAACGCTTGCAGCACATAAGAGTTAATTAAAATGGCAACAACCACCGCAACCAGGCCTGTTTTGAGCCAATCCAATATCACTGTCGAAACCCTTTTCATATTCTCCGTCGCTTTCTTAGTAGGTTTTGAGTATACGTATTCGCAATATAAGCTATGAATTCCTTCATCAAAACATGCAAAATTTACCTTTACACGCGAACGAATGTTTGTTATATTATATGCAAACAAACGTTCCCTGATAAGGCGGTGCATTCCATATGGCAAATTCAATGGTACATTATCGTTATATCGACGAAGGCCACGATTACACGTTCCGGTTTGATCCGAACGGCAAGGTGTCCATTCTCGACAACGCAACGAACACCATGATCAGACCTAAGGAATTATCAGGACCGTCGCTGGAATTTTTCGCAAAGAAAAATATTCAATGGATCAAGACAAGACTTCAATCCGCCGGGCAAAGAGCGGGTTAACTTAGGTTTTTTCGCCGGGACGGTTAACAATGTCCCCAGCGGGACAAACTGAATCACTTCCGTATAACTCCTCCCCTCTGTATGCCGGGTTATTATCAAACAACCCTTATCTTTCATTGTAACGTAATACCGGTTTCGGTTCTACATATTCAACCCGTTGAGCTACGGTTGCCTCCAATAAAGTCTCCTGACGGCATAGGGATGAACCTGGTACTTATGGACCCGCTTCCTTGCCCCGCCTGCGGCAGCCAACACGCCTTGATCCACTAATCCCCTTAGGACGGCTAGCGCGGTTTTATCGCTGACCTGCAAATAACGGACCACATCGCGGAAACGGACCGTACCGCCTGAAGCCATAGCAAACCGAAGCACGTCGTCTTGGCGCGGGTCACGCATCTGTCTTCCGACCCCAACCCACCGATTCATCCACACCTCTAACATTCGTCGGCAACGCTCGGGACGGAGAACCACATCATCCGCTGCAACTCTTACAACATGCCATCCGGCAGCCTGCATATGCAGATCCCTCCGTCTCTCCTGAACCAACGCCGAGCGGCCGAGCGGCTCCGCATGATCTATTTCCACATTCAGCATCAACCCGCCGTAAATCCATGCAAAATCAAGCACCCTCTTTTCCCCCTCTGCATCGATTGCTTCCGCTTGAGGGATGAGTCCGTCGAAACCGCCGAATAACGGAAACCAAACCTCGCGGACAAAGGCAGCCTCCGCCTCGCCATACCGCTCCTTCATACGGATCCGGCGTTCTTTGCCGCTGTCCACGGCGTATTGCCGATACCAACAAGCGTACTTCTCTTCTAGGGCCATCGCCATACTCACCTCTTGTAACAAATCAAAAGCGCCGCTCTCCCATATGGGAAAACGGCGCATGCTTTGCGCTTCCTTTATGCCAATTAACATATCATAAATTTTCCATGGAGACAACTGATGTTACTGCGCGAGTGTCCTCCGATACTGTTCCGGCGAGCAGCCTTCCGACTGCTTAAATACGCGGCTGAAATGCGGCAGATGCTTAAAACCGACCCTTGCGCCAACCTCCGTCACCGATAAACGGTTATCAATCAAGAACAAGGTTTTCGCTTGGTTAATTCGTCGGTGGTAAACATACTGAAATACTGTTGTACCTGTCCATTCCTTGAACACCCGCGACAAATAATGCTTGCTAAGGTGTAAATTTTGCTCCAGATCGTCCATCGTCAAATCTTCGGCGTAATGCGCTTCAATGTAATCGATCACCCGCTGCACGTGACGTTCCCGCTCCGAACCGAGAGCATCGGCCGTGTCCATCGGCTTCCTGCACAACTCGTTCACCAGATACAGAAAATCTATGAATCGAAGCAAGAATCGTTCGTACGCGTGTTCTTCATTGGAAGCGTACCACTTCGCCATCTCCGCCAGCTTCTCTTCTGCCTCTTCGCGCCGCGGGCCGACCTGGATCCGGTAATTTCGCAGCTCCTCGAACGGCTTGAGCAGCGGAACGGTCAGCGAGCGATGCATGAATTCGTGGACAAACTCCGGGTGAAAATGAATCATGCTTCTCACATATGGCACACGGCGATCGGGATTGGGCATATGGAGCGTCATCCCGTGCATGACGATTAAATCCCCGGGCTGCAATGAATATACATGCGGCCCAATAATATAGTTGCAGCGCCCTTCATGAAAATAATAGATTTCATAAAAAGGATGCGAGTGGAACGTCATGCTGATGTCTTGATTCGACCGATAATTCAACTTCACGGGCTTCATCATGGCAGGATCCCCCCGCAACGTTCTCTCTACCATTATACACGAGCCCCTGTCCTATTCCACACGTTCCGCAGCAAGCTGGGCACGGACGCACAGTTCGCCCGCCTTGAAAGCATGCTCCTGTGTCATCGCATGCTCCGTGCGGTGAAGACAATCCAGAATCAACTCACCGAAGAAAGGGAACCCCACCCGCCCCTTCAAACGGAAATGCTTCTCGCCCTCGCCGTTCACGAGAAATAGCTGATCCCCGTCAAGTTCCCTAGCTACATCTATGTATTTCCTAAGCTCCATATACCCTTCAGTGCCGAGAATGAACGTTCGGCCGTCTCCCCACGTTCTCAGCCCGTTCGGGGTAAACCAATCGACACGGAAGTAGTTGGTCGCGCCGTTGTCGCCGATGAGCGTAGCGTCGCCGAAATCTTCGAATTCCGGATATTCTTTATGGTTGTAGTTCGCTACCTTGCTGGAGACGACTCGCGCGTCTTTGCAGCCGGCGAAGAACAGGAATTGTTCAATTTGGTGGCTGCCGATATCGTTCAGGATGCCGCCGAACTGCTCTTTCTTGAAAAACCAAGCCGGACGGCTGGACGCGTTCAAGCGGTGCGGGCCGGTGCCAAGCACCTGCACGACCCGCCCGATCGCACCCTCTCGAATAAGCTGACCCGCAAACACAGCGCTCTCCACGTGAAGCCGCTCGCTGTAGTACACCATATACTTCATGCCGGTTTGTTTCGCCGCCTCGCGTGCCGCTTCCACCTGCTCCAGCGTCGTAAACGGCGTTTTATCCGTAAAATAGTCCTTCCCGCTGGCCATCACCCGCAACCCTAAGGCACAACGCTCGTTCGGAATTGCCGCTCCCGCAACGAGACGTACATTGGGGTCGTCCAATATTTCCGCTTCAGAGCGGGCAACCCGTACCTGCGGATAGCGTTGAACGAACTGCTCCACCTTCTTCGGATCGGGATCGTACACCCACTTCAGCGTTCCTCCAGCCTCCAACAGACCGTTGCACATCCCGTAAATATGCCCGTGCTCCAAGGACACCGCCGCAAATTCAAACTCGCCGGCTTCCACGACAGGACGCGGTTTGCCCTGCGGCGCATAATTCATGCCATCGTGTGTTTGCACCATACTTTCCGCAGCCCCCTCAGCTGAACGTATTGCTGACGTCAGCAACCTTCTCTGCCGCTTCCTGCTTCTTAAACGTTGAATTGGCGATCCGTTCTTGAAGCAGCTCGTAGTACAAATCCTCGTCGATCGGAAGGTCCACCCAATCATCCGTCCATGTCGACAGATGCATCGCGTTCGACAGCGTCAGACCGAGAATGCCCTCTTCTCCCGGAGCAATCAGCGGGCTGCCCTTCAGTATGGCGTCTACGAAGTTCTGCGTAATGCCCTGATGTTCCGGATTATTCCCCGACACCGGAATTTCGCACTTCCAGCACTCCGGCTGCCCGAATCCGCCTGTGTACGTAGCGTTAAACTCCGGCTCCGGGACGCGAAGGCGCCAGAATGTTAGTTTGCCGTCTTCGATGACAATTTTGCCGCGATCGCCCGTCACCTCGAAGCGATTCGTTCCCGGTGCTTCCCCTGTTGTCGTGACGAACACACCTGTTGCGCCGTTCGCGTATTCCACATATGCGGTTACGTCATCCTCGACCTCAATATTGCGGTATTTTCCGAAGTGACAGAACGCCCGAACCCGCGTCGGCATCATGCCGATCGTCCATTGCCACAGATCCAGTTGGTGCGGGTCTTGGTTGATCAGGACGCCGCCGCCTTCGCCCGCCCAAGTCGCCCGCCAGCCGCCTGAATTATAGTAGCTTTGGGACCGGTACCATGAGGTAATAATCCAGTTCGTGCGGCGCACCTCGCCGAGCTCGCCGGATTGAATCAAATCCCGAAGCTTCACGTAGAGCGGATTTGTACGCTGGTTATACATGATCGAGAATACCTTGCCGCTCTTTGCCGCCGCTTCATTCATCAAACGCACTTGTTTGGTGTACACGCCGGCCGGTTTTTCGATCAACACATGCAGATCATGGTTGAAGGCCGAGATCGCCACGTCAGGATGGTCGTAATGAGGCGTCGCAACCAATACCGCGTCAATCTTGCCGGAGGCGAACATCTCCTCGGGCGTTTCGAACGTCGCAATATGTTCCCCGAAGGTCTCCTTTACTTGCTGTCTCTTCGCTTCAACGACATCGCTGATGGCAGTCAGAACGCCGCCCTTGACACTCCCTGCCGTCAAATACTTCGCATGGCCCCATCCCATGTTGCCCATGCCGACAATTCCGATTCTCACTTGATTCATGATTGAAAGCTCCCCCATTAGACAATTAAGCTTGTTCCAGCAAAGTGCGGAACCAATTCACATAGGTCTTGAGCATCGTCGGGCTGTCGTGGGTCCCGCTGAAATCCTCAACGCCGAACCATCCGTCATATCCGACTGACTTCAAGTCGCGGACGACCTGCAGCCAATCCACAATCCCGCGGTCCATGGTGTACATGCGCGCCTTCCATGGATCTTCGGGCGTCTCTCCCGGAAACCAAGCGGCGTTCTTCACATGCACATGTGCCAGATAAGGACCCAGCAGCTCCATACCCATGCGGTAATTTTCATAGCCTTCAAATACCATGTTGCCGGGATCGTACAGGACGCCGATATGGTCGGGATCAAAGCTGTTCACAAGCCGATAGCTCAGCGAGGCGCTGGGTGCGATCGTGACATGATGGGTCTCAATTAATCCTTTCACTCCGTAACGCTTGGAAAGCTCCTCTACTTTCGCCAAATAATCCAATTCGAACTTATACAGGACATTGTAGTTTTCTGTGCGATCATACCTCGGCACGCCGACACGGATATATTTCGCTCCAAGCCGCGCCGCCCTCCTCATCGCCAGCTCCGTTCCCTCCACATCACCAGCCGTCAAGTACGGTGCCAGTGCGATAGACGTTAAACCGTGACGTTGAACGCTTTCAGAAAGCGCATCCAATTCTGTGTCAGTGACTTGAGCCGCATCAATTGTACAGTAATTATTGCCCCAGAAGGACGGCGGCTGTTTCCGCAGCTCCTTGGAGATTTCCTTATATCTCCACTCTATGCCTTGCAATCCAGCTTCCTTCGCGTGAACGATCAGTTGCTCTGGAGTTAAATCCGGTGTTGATACGGTAAAGACGGACAGCTTCATGTCATCACCCCTCCATGTTTTTCCCTTTCAAACATACCACATCTGCACGTTTTGCAGGTTAACTCCAAGTGGGGAGAACAAGACGCTATTTAACTCTGATTGACATCTTGTCGTGAAACATACCTTCGGGGATCCGCTGTAAACGTGTTCGTTTATCATAGCCGATCAGCTGTTCGAACACGTTCACAGAAAGTCGCTCCCTCCGGTATATTTCACTTCGTACGAATAAGAAAAGCGGGGGTCATCCCCCCGCCCGAATTACTTCAATTGAGACAGAAACGGCTTGTTCGGCAAATAGTGAAGCGAGCGCACATAGCGGATCGTCCGCGTCTTTGCGCGCATGACGATGGAGTGCGTCTCTGCCCGCTGATCGGCAAAGTAGCGGACGCCGCCCAGAATTTCCCCGGGGGTGACGCCCGTTGCCGCGAAGATGACGTCCTTGGTGCCTGTCATATCGTCCATCGTCAGCACCTTGTACGGATCCTCGATTCCCATGCTGATGCAGCGCTGGTACTCCTCGGCGTTCGCCGGCATGAGGCGGCCGAACATTTCGCCGCCGAGACAGCGCAGCGCCGCAGCTGCGAGCACTCCTTCCGGCGCGCCGCCGGAGCCGACGTACAGGTCAACGCCCGAGTCCTCCATCGCAGGCGCGATAGCGCCCGCCACATCGCCCGCATGAAGAAATTTAATCCGCACCCCGACCTTGCGGAGCGTCTTGATCTGCGATTCGTGACGGTCCCGATCCAAAATCATGACCGTCAAGTCCGACAGCGACTTGCCGAGCTCCTTCGCCGCCTTCTTCACCGTGACATCCAGCGGGTCTTCAATGCTCAGAAGTCCCTTCAGCTTCGGTCCAACGGCAAGCTTCTCCATATACATATCAGGCGCATGCAGCAGTTGTCCCTTATCGGCGACGGCGATAACGGAAATCGCGTTGTTTAAGCCCTTCGCGACAATTTCCGTACCCTCCAACGGATCCACGGCAACATCGACCTCGGGACCTTCCTGCGTTCCAACCTGTTCGCCAATGTACAGCATCGGCGCCTCGTCCATTTCGCCTTCGCCGATAACTACCGTACCGCGAATCGCGACGGAGTCGAACATCGCCCGCATCGCCTCCGTCGCGGCCCCGTCCGCGCTGTCTTTATCCCCCCGGCCCATCCACGGCGCGGATGCGAGCGCTGCCAATTCTGTAATTCGAACAATTTCTAATGCCAGTTCTCTTTCCATGTTGTTCTTCCCCCTATTTGATTCTCTATATGTACAGCCTTCCCTCGTTTATTTCCACTGAAACCCTACGGCATTCAAGAACGCGCGCGCTATTGTCATATGCCCCGTCATGCTTGGATGAACGCGGTCCCATGCCAAAGCCGCAGGATAAATATGCTCCATCACTTGATCCAATGCTGACTGCGTGTCTACAAACACGGCGCCGCTTTCCTCCGCGATCCGCTTCACAACCTCGCCGTAACGGTCCATCATGCTGCGCATCGAATCGTTCCGGTTTGGTTCCAAGTAGAACGGCGTCATGAGCACGAGGCCTTTCAAGCTTGGCTTCGTCTTCCCCACGAGCTCTTGGAGCGTCGCTTCGTATTCGTCTATGTACACATGTGATTCTGGGATCGTAGGCTGGTCATACTGCCGCCATACATCATTAATGCCAATCATAATAGACAGCCAATCCGGCTGCAGCTCCATAACGTCGGTTTCCCATCGCTCCTTCAGATCCCGCACGGTGTTGCCGCTGATTCCCATATTAATGACTCTCAGCTTGAGCTCCGGGTACACGGAGTGTAAAAGCGCATTCACAATTGCGACATAGCCTTTGCCGATGTCTTCGCCGCGGCCCTCGCCGTAAGGGCGCTTCCGTCCGGTATCCGTAATGGAGTCCCCAATCATGACGATCTTTTGCCCTTGCTCAAATAGCATGTTTACTCCCCCCCCATTTTATGACTAGATCCATTTAAATCCCAATCATAAACCAAATGCACTTATCCGTAAATACTTAAAAGGCTTCAACCTTGCCCTACATGAAGAACATCGTCCCGGCCAAGCCTGAAGCCATAATCACAAATATCGGGTGAACTTTATAACGCGCAAGCGCGAGGAATGAGGCCAGAAAAATACCGAGAAGAATCCATGTTTCCCTGCCGATCCCGTTCAAGCCGGTTGGAATGACGCCGTTGCCAAGGGCGAAAGAAATAGCCGCGTAAAAGATCAATCCGGCGACAACCGGCCGTAAGCCGTAAAATCCCCGCTTCATGAACGCATACTTATTGATCTTATAAAAAAATGACGCCACAACAAGAATGATGATGAACGAAGGCAGCACGACAGCGAGAGCGCCAACGATGGAGCCGGGCAATCCCGCAACCTTGTAACCGATCACGATGGCGGAATTTGTCGCGATCGGGCCCGGCGACATCCCCGCCACCGCAATCGTATCGGTGAACTGCTGCAGCGTCATCCACCCATGTCCGATGGCTTCCCGTTCAATCACAGGAACCATGGCGTAACCTCCGCCGAAGGAAACCGCCCCTACCATAAGAAAGGTTATAAATATTTCCCATAAAGCCGTCCAGTCCGCCATCAAATGCCGTCCCCCATCATGTAACCGGGCTCCGGATCCGGTTTGCCGGTCTCCAGCTTCGTTTGCCAACCGAAACGGTTACGCACATAAACAAGAAAACTGCCGGCAATAAAACCGCAGACAATCAGAACGACGGGATGCAGCTTTGCAAAAAGTAACAATAAGACCGCAATAACAGTTACCGCAAAGGTCATTCGATCCATAATGGCGGTTTTGCTGATTTTATATCCCGCATAGCAGATTAACGCGACGACGGAAGCCCGAATGCCTTGGAAAGCCGCTTCGATCGCAGGATGGTCGTTCCATTGCATAAATAAGACCGCCAGGAGCAGCACGATCGCGAAGGTGGGAAGCAGCACGCCGGCCATCGCAGCAAGCGCGCCGGGCAAGCCCGCCAATCGGAAGCCGATTAACGTCGCGGAATTAATGGCAAGCGCTCCAGGAACCGATCCCGCAACGGCGAACACATCGGCTACATCCTCTGACTCCATCCACCGTTCTTTATCGACTATTTCCTTCTCAATCACAGGGATCATCGAGTAACCGCCGCCGAAGGTGACGGGACCGATTTTGAGGAAGCAATAGAAGATCGAAGAAAGCCTGCTCCACTGCCTCGGTAATGTTAAAGCCATAAGCCCTCAACCCTCTTTCTTTCGCGGCTTTTGAGTACAGTATAGCGCAGTTTATTCCTTTTTGGTATAAACTTTTAGGATTTCTTCGTTAATTCTTCTATATTCCTAACATAAATCCCCCTTATTACCAGGTCATTCGACCATTGTGAGAAAAAGAAAAAACCGGCTACTTGCGCAGCCGTTTATGGGCCAGCAAATAGTCGGTATCGACATCGACAATATAGACACTGTTTTTGCAGCAGGGAAATACGAGCAGGTGCTTCTTCCCGTCCCGAATGTCGGGGAGCTTCTTTTTCTTTAACGGCAATATGACATTCGCCGCGCCGCAGAACGGACATTCCGTAACATAGACATCGTCACCCATGGTTTCATAAGGCCATGTGTTTTGAAAAGGGATCATCATACATTCCTTTCACTGAAAATAGACAATCCCTATTATAACGTTCCCTCTATGCCTCTGCCACCATCTTATTCGTCAGCGTTCCCAGCTTCTCGATCTCAATGGTGACGATATCCCCGTCCTTCAGATACATCCGCTGCTCTTCCGGCAAGCCGAGCACGACGCCCTCCGGCGTTCCGGTTAGAATGATATCGCCGGGCACGAGCGTCATATGCTGCGAAATATAGCTGACAAGTTCGTCACAGTGGAAGATCATATCCGACGTATTCGAACGCTGCCGCACCTCACCGTTCACGGTACACTTGATCTCCAGGGCGTTCGGATTTCCCACCTCATCGGCTGTCGCCAGATACGGCCCGAGCGGGGCGAACTTGTCGCAACTTTTGCCGGTCAACCATTGCGAGGTTCTCATCTGCAAATCCCGCGCGGACAAGTCATTCGCGTTGCAGTAGCCGAATACATAGTTCAGCGCGTCCGCGCGCTCGACGTATTTGGCTTCCTTGCCGATCACAATGGCTAACTCCGCCTCATAATCCACCGCGTTCGATGTACGGGGAAGCGGCACCTCCTCCATATGGCCCGCAAGCGCATTGCTGAATTTGTTAAAGAGGATTGGGGCATGTGGAATCGGCGCATTCGTCTCCTCGGCGTGCTTCCGGTAATTTAAACCGACACAGATGATCTTGCTCGGCCTGGTGACGCATGGCAATAAGCGAAGCTCATCTTCCAGCTTTACCGCATCCGCGAAAGCGGCTTGATCCGCCGCAACGGCATCCGCCAGCCGGCGCAGCGCTTCCAGCGCCTGAACGCCGCCGGCGATCACATCATGCACATCGTGAGGCACATCTGCGGCATCCGTCACAAGCTCCGACGCCGCTTTCACATCGACAACCCCGTCATCGGTAACGATTCCTAACCGATGCTCACCGTGTTCCACAAACGTTAACAGCTTCATGCGTCCACATCCTCCTCCAAAAGGTTTTTCAGCGCGTTACGGCAAATCAATCCATTCATAAGGACGTTCGGCAGCCTTGGCGCCGTATTCGATGACCGCGATCACGTCAATCGTTTGCTGCGAAGGTACGGGAACGTCCCCGGTTTCGAAGAAGCTAACTAATTCTTTGATGAAAGCCGCAAAGAAGTTCGATTCCGCCTTCAACACGCTGCAATGCCCGTTCTCGTAGCTGACTCCTAACGTGAAAGGAGCGTTATCGCCGATGTGGTGAATGCCCGCTTGCCGTCCATCGCCAAAATCGATCAGAAGGGCCGGGTTGCTTGCGGTGCCGGTAAACATCACTCTTTTCGGGCTGCTGTTCATCAGGCTGACAACGGGTTCGATCTGATGAATCGAATAATTTTCATACCTTCCCGGTCCCCAGCTTTCAATGCTGCGGATACCTTCGCGGGACGCTCGCACATACTGCTCCTCATAACGAAGCGCCGAAGTGGAATACATCGGTGTCCCATGCGCCTTCGCCAATTCGAACATGCGAACGGCCGTCTCCCGGTCAGGCGCGAACGTCTTGTCGATATATGTACGCTTGCCGGATTGGAGCGGCAGCTGGGACAGCTCCCAGTGCATCTCCGGATTGTCGGGCGAGAGCACGACGATATAATCGCTCAGCCGAACAAGCTCCTCAATCGAATCCACCTGCTCAACACCGTACTGTTCACACCAAGCCGCGTTGCTCAAGCCGCCTTCCTTGTCCTTCATGCCATAAGCATAGGCGACCTTCATCGTCCCTCCGCTCGCCTCATAAATCCAATCCGGGTACTTATTCGCGTGAAATTCGTCTAAATAATAATCAATAAAGCCAATTTTTTTCATGGACTCATTCCTCCTGCCAGATTTATGACTAAACTTCTACTTAAAGAATCATAATTCCTTCATTTTCCCTAAAAAAGCATCCCGCGTCCCGACACCTGTATTTTTCTGTGACCCTCTTCGCCTTGAAGCCAGACATGATTATGCAAATTTACCGTGGAACAAATATGGTTCGGGATGATCTCCACCATATCGCCGACCTGCCAGCCGTGCGGAACGGAAGAAACGATCATCCCGTGCTCTTCATTCATCCGTTCCAGAATTGCCTCGGGACGTCCTGCGATTTCGCCAAAACCTTTCAAAAACAACGGAGGCTGATCAGGCGCAATGTCGGTAGCGAACGTTTTGCTGCCGCCGTCAATGACCGCGCGGGTAGGAGAAGGGACACTCACCACCGTAGCCCTTACCTTCGCGGCGATATCACCGGGTTCGCAGACACCGAATTGCTGCTGCATCCGATCATAGAAGACGTACGTTCCCGGCCGAATCTCCGTCACGCCCTCCACCGCCGCCGCATATGCGGCCGTTGGGGTAGAACCAACACTGACGTGCCGGATCGGAATGCCGCCGCCTCTCATCCGCTCGGCCACCCCGACCATCAGCTGCCCTTCTTCCCTGCCGGCGCGTTCCAAATCTAACGTCGGCGCGCCCCCTGTCAACGCACCCCGAAACGTAAAGATGCCCTCCAGCTCCACTCCCGGCAGCATGTTGACGGCTCGCCCGATTTCTGCAGCATCCTCGGGCGGAACACCGGTCCGCTTCAATCCGGTATCAATCTCGAGCCGCACCTTCAAGGTCATCTTGTGCTCGGAGACTTTACTGGACAGCCGGTTTGCCCCCTCGATACTATCCACACCGACGATGATCGTGTTGTCTTTGGCCAATGCAATCACGCGGTCGATTTTTGAAGGGGACACGATCGGGTACGCGATGAAAATATCGCGGATGCCCGCCGCAGCCATCACCTCCGCCTCGCTCACCTTGGCGACGGTTATCCCTGCCGCGCCCGCCTCAAGCTGCAACTTGGCGAAATCCGGTATTTTATGCGTCTTCACATGGGGCCTCAGCGCAACTCCGCAGCGTTGAGCGATGTCCGCCATACGCTGAATATTGCTGGCCATCTTCTCTTGATCGATCACAATACATGGCGTCTCGATCATCCGAAACCTCCTCCCCCTTGGGCACGCGCCTTGTCGTTTCCGGCGATAAAATATTCGTACCGGTTGAACTTGCGGATCGCCTCTTCGTCCGGCCTCCATACCCAGTCCTCCAGCTCCGTCTGGGTACGATGGGCGCGGAAGGCATGCAATTTCTCCGTAAGGCTGTCGGATACATCCACCTTCACCACATCGGCTTCTTGCAGACTGTTCCATGCAGAACGCTTCAACGGATTGCCGAAGCTAATGAAATACAGAGGGGGTTGAACGGCTTCCTCCAACTCCTCAACCGCCCGCACGGCGGCGCGCCCGATGGCGCAATGATCGGGATGCCCTCCCCAAACCGGGTGAAAGGTGAATACCACTTCAGGATCGATGTTTTGGATGATCCGCCGCAATCGCTCCGCTATTCGTTCCGGATTCTCGAACTCTACCAATTTATCGTGGATGCCAAGAAACACCGGTTCCTCCGCGCCAAGGATGCGGCAAGCCTCGCGCAGCTCTTGTTCGCGTACCGCGGGCATCGATTCGCGCGTGATGAAGGGCGGATTTCCCATTCTCCGCCCCATCTCCCCCTTCGTCGCGGAGACGATGGTGATTCGAACTCCCTGCTTCGCGTAATGGGCAATGGTGCCTCCGAAAATAAAGGTCTCATCATCGGGGTGTGCCAGCAATGCGAGCATTCGACGCGCCATTCTTGATCCCTCCCTTCTCAAGCGGGAAGCTTCTCCCTGCTGATTTCGAGCGCGACGGTAAGCCGTCCAAGCTCATCATGGCTTGCGATGATGAGCCTTCCTTCCTCATCCACCACGGCGTGCGTCAGCCCTTCCGCCCGAATCCATCCGTCCTCGGGAAGCTGGAGCGCAACGCGATACATGCCTTCTCCTGCGACATGAGACTTCAAGATCTCCGCCTTGACGTTCCGAACGAACGCTCCAGGCGTAACCTCAACATGCAGAAATACCGTGCCGCCCTCGAAGCCCCGAAGAAGCTCCGCGAGCTCCTCATTCGTCACCATTTTCACACCGATTCCCCCAAACTCTTCACACGCTCCGCAACGAGACTTAGATCTTCGACAAAGGCTTTCATCAGTACAGGCCGTCTTCGGACAGCCAACGGGTGATAAGAGCACGCGAACGGGATCCCTTCGTAATCATGCCATGACCCTCGCAGGCTCTTCACGTCCGCGTCTTGGTCCGGAAACAGCTGCTGCACCACCACATTGCCGAACCCGAACAAGATCTTCGGTTTCTGCTGCTCCAACTGGTACTTCAGGTGAGACATGCAGGCCGTGCGGGCATGCGGCTTATCATAGGCGCGAATGGGTCTGCGCTT
>Ga0182742_1000784_pt1 | contig 46290 bp, 48 predicted proteins | sample eDN5th37CBELigMG_FD_128880 | JGI IMG/M metagenome (GOLD analysis project Ga0182742, IMG submission 128880) | Enriched Miracle-Growth compost microbial communities from Emeryville, California, USA - eDNA 5th pass 37_C BE-Lig MG (version 2)... ... | reverse complement strand
TACGGGGCGCAAGGCCATCCTCGAAAACGTGCCGACCTGGCGCTGCTCGGAGGAAGACAGCCTGAAATATGTGCTCGAGAATCTCGCCGAACTGGTGGTCAAGGAAGTGCACGGCTCGGGCGGCTACGGCATGCTCGTCGGCCCGACGGCCTCGAAGAGGGAGTGCGCGGCCTTCGCCGAGAAACTCAAGTCCCGTCCCGGCAACTACATCGCGCAGCCGACGCTCTCGCTTTCCACGGTGCCGATCCTCGTCAACAAGGGTATCGCGCCCCGGCATGTCGATCTTCGGCCCTATGTGCTCGTATCCGACAAGGTGCAGATCATTCCCGGCGGGCTCACCCGCGTGGCGCTGAAGGAAGGCTCGCTGGTGGTCAATTCCAGCCAGGGCGGCGGCACGAAGGACACCTGGGTTCTGGAGGACTGAGCCGATGCTGGGACGAACTGCAAACGGCCTCTACTGGATGTTCCGCTATATCGAGCGGGGCGAGAACATAGCCCGCCTCGTCGATGCGGGCCTGCGCATGGCGCTGACGCGAAGCGGCTCCTCCGACGAGGACTGGGACGGTGTGCTGCAGAGCGCGGGCGTGCGCGAGGATTTCGATACCGCGCACGACACGCTGACCAGCGCCGACGCGATCGATTATCTCCTGCGCAACCGCGCCAACCCCTCAAGCGTCATGTCCTGCATCGAGGCGGCGCGCAACAATGCCCGCATGGTGCGCACGGCCCTGACCCGGGAGACCTGGGAAGCGACGAACGAGTGCTGGATCGAGCTGAAGCAGGTGCTTGCCAAGCGCGTCAAGCCCGCCGACATGCCGGAGGTGATCGGGACGATCAAGCGCCGCACCGGGCTCATCCGCGGTGCCTTCCACGGCACGATGCTGCGCGACGACATCTACAATTTCTCCCGCATCGGCACCTCCATCGAGCGCGCGGACAACACGGCGCGCATTCTCGACGTGAAATATTACGTGCTGCTGCCGGCGATCGCCAAGGTCGGCTCGTCGCTCGACAACAAGCAATGGGAATCGATCCTGCGTTCTGTTTCGGCGCACCGCTCCTATAGCTGGGTCTATGACGGCGACTATTCGCCCGCCAATATCGCGGACTTCCTGATCCTCAACGATCGCATGCCGCGCTCGCTGACCCACAGCTATGACAAGATCGTCAGCAATATCGGCTATCTGGCAAGGCTCTACGGCGAGAATCATGCCGCGCACGAGACCGCCTCCGCCATGCTGACGCGGCTGCGCAGCCGCACGATCGACGACATCATGGAACAGGGGCTGCATGAATTCCTCGAGGAATTCATCACGCACAACAACCGGCTCGGGGAGGAAATCTCCGAAGGCTACCGCTTCTACCGCTAGGATGCGAGGCGGGTTCAAGGCGAAAGGCGCGGCGGGGACAGGCGATGCGACTGAAGATCAGCCATACGACCGAATATCACTATGACGATCCGGTTCAATATTCGCTGCAGCGGCTGCGGCTGACGCCGAAGAACCAGCCGGGCCAGATCGTGCACGACTGGCGCACCACCGTGACCGGCGCGCGTCAGGAGGCCGGCTATACGGACCATTTCGGCAATCATGTCGATCTCGTCAGCACCGACGGCGAGCAGGTGTCGATCCGCATCCTCGCCGAAGGCGAGGTGGAAACGGAAGATCGCGCCGGCGTTTTCGGCGCGCATCAGGGTTTCGTGCCGCTCTGGCTCTATCTGCGGGAAACGCCGCTGACAAAGCCCGGCAAGCTGGTCCGCGACCTTGCAAGGAGTGCGGGCGGCGACAGCGAGCTTGCGCGTATGCATGCCCTGATGGCGGCGGTCCACGAAGCCGTCGTCTACAAGCCTGGCGAGACCGCCGCCGACACGACGGCCGAGCAGGCGCTGGAGAAGAAGCGCGGCGTCTGCCAGGACCACGCCCATATCCTGCTTTCCGCCGCCCGCCATCTCGGCATACCGGCCCGCTACGTCTCCGGCTACCTGCTGATGGACGAGCCGGAGCAGACCGCAAGCCACGCCTGGGCGGAGATGCATCTGAAGGGGCTGGGCTGGGTGGGATTCGACGCGGCGAACAAGATCTGCCCGGATGCCCGCTATGTCCGCCTTTCCACCGGCCTCGACTACAAGGACGCCGCGCCCGTTTCCGGCATGGTGATCGGCAAGGCGGAGGAGACGATGCGCGTCTCGATCACGGTGGAGGCGGTCGGCCAGAGCCAGTCGCAAAGCCAGAGCTGACGGCAGCCCAATGGGCTGCCGTTACCGGCGGTTCACCGCGATGCGGTCTCGAGGAGGCGGCAGAGCTTGACGAGGGCCGGATCATAGCTTCCGCTGTCGATGCCGCGGCACCGCTTGATCATCTGCAGGCGCTCGTTACCGGAAAGCCGGGAGAAGCGGCGGACGACGTCGCGGTCGGGATTGCGAACGAGATCCCTGTCGTCAGGATGGTCCGGCCTCGGACGGCTGACGACGTCATCGTCGCCGAGATCCACACCCACATTCACGTCGACCAGATCCCGACCGCCGACATTGGCGCCGACGCCGGCCGTAAGGCCGCCGCTGCCGCCGACATTCGCCCTGACATCGGCATCGACAAGACCGTTCGAGCCTCCGACATTGGTCCTGGCGCGGGCGTTGATCCCGCTTCTGCCGCCGACGCTGGCCTTCACGTCGGCATCCGCAAGACCCTTCCTGCCGCCGACATTGGCCTTTGCATTCGCATTCACGCCGTTCCTGCCGCCGACGCTCGCCTTCACATCGGCATCGACCAGACCCCTGCTGCCGCCGACCGTTGTGCCGACGCCGGCCTTCACGCCGCCAACGCTGACACCGACGCCGACGCCGAGGCCGTCATTCTTCGCCCGGCCTTTGCTCCGGTCGGCCGCATGGACAGGCAGGGCCAGGGCCGCCGCGACCAGCACGGTCGCCGAGAGCGTAGAGATCGAGACACGTTTTGATGTTGCGAACATGGAAACCTCCATTCAGCGACCGGTCCGGGAGTGGACCGGCTACGCGAACGGAAGGTTGATCGGCCAACGGCAGTTCCCCGCAGAAGGTGCAAACGCCATGTCAGGGGAAAGGAAAGGTTTAGCCCCGCCAAAAAGCGTGCCGGAATGACGCAAATGCACGCTTCGGCGATCATTCGGGCCATATCGTGCAAAAGGCGGGGCTTTCGCCCCGCCCTCTCCCTAGTGGCTGTCCTTGCCGACCGCGTTGCCGCGACATCCCTTGAGGAAATCGAGGTCGGCACCGGTATCGGCCCCCTCCACATGCTGCTGGTGCAGCCAGGCATAGCCCGAGGCCGGCAGTTCGTGGTTCGGCTTCCATGCGGCAAGCCGGCCCGCCAGTTCCTCTTCGGAAATGTCGAGATGCAGGCGGCGGTTCGGCACGTCCAACTCGATCATGTCGCCGTCCCGCACCACCGCGAGCGGGCCGCCGACGGCCGCTTCCGGCGAGGTGTGCAGCACGACGGTGCCGTAGGCCGTGCCGGACATGCGCGCATCGGAAATGCGCACCATGTCGGTGATGCCCTTCTTGAGCACCTTGGGCGGCAGGCCCATATTGCCGACCTCGGCCATACCGGGATAGCCCTTGGGGCCACAGTTCTTCATCACCATGACGCAGGTCTCGTCGATGTCGAGAGCGTCGTCGTTGATCTTGGCCTTGTAGTCGTCGATATCCTCGAACACGACCGCCCTGCCCCGATGGGTAAGGAGATGCGACGAGGCGGCGGACGGCTTCAGCACCGCGCCCTTCGGCGCCAGGTTGCCGCGCAGGACGACGATGCCGCCCGATTGCGTCAGCGCCTGCTGCGCCGGCAGGATGACGTCCTCGTTCCAGTTGACGACGTCCTTGACCTCGTCCCATATGCCTTCGCCCGAGACGGTCAGCGCATCCTTGTGCAACAGGCCGGCCTCGCCGAGCCGTTTCAGCACCACCGGCAGGCCGCCCGCATAGAAGAACTCCTCCATGAGGTACTTGCCCGACGGCATGAGGTTGACGATGGTCGGCACGTCGCGGCCGCAGCGATCCCAGTCGTCCAGCGTCAGGTCGATGCCGACGCGCCCGGCAATCGCGAGAAGATGGATCACCGCATTGGTCGAGCCGCCGATGGCCGCATTGGTGCGGATGGCATTCTCGAAGGCCTGCTTCGTCAGGATGTCGGAGGGTTTCAAATCGTCCTTGACCATCTGCACGATGCGCCGGCCGGTAAGCTGTGCCATGACCTTGCGGCGGGAATCGACCGCCGGGATGGCGGCATTGCCGGAAAGCGCCATGCCGAGCGCCTCGGACATGGAGGCCATGGTGGAGGCCGTGCCCATCGTGTTGCAGGTTCCCGACGAGCGGCTCATCGAGGCTTCCGCCTCCAGGAACTCGGCCTGTGTCATATCGCCGGCCTTCACCATTTCGGAGAACTTCCACAGATGCGTGCCCGAGCCGACGCGCTCGCCGCGGAAATAGCCGTTCAGCATCGGCCCGCCGGTGACGACGATCGAGGGCAGATCGACCGACGCCGCGCCCATCAGGAGAGAGGGCGTGGTCTTGTCGCAGCCCACCATCAGCACGCAGCCATCCATGGGCTGGCCGCGGATCGCCTCCTCCACCGCGAGCGCGGCAAGGTTGCGATACATCATCGCCGTGGGGCGGAAGGTGTTTTCCGAGGCCGAGAACACCGGCACTTCAAGCGGGAAGCCGCCTGCTTCCCACACGCCGGCCTTCACCTTTTCGGCAAGCTCGCGCAGGTGGCCGTTGCAGGGCGTCATGTCCGACCAGGTGTTGAGGATGCCGATGACCGGACGACCATCGAACAGGTCGTGCGGATATCCCTGGTTCTTCATCCAGCCCCGATGATAGATCACGTCGCGGCTGGTGCCGCCGTACCATTCCTGCGATCTCAGCCTGCGCGGCCATTCCGCTTTCTTCTTCATCTTCTCAGTCCTTGAAGAGCCGTCCGGACGGCTTTGTCTCACGCCCGGGGATAGGCGGTCTCGACGGTGATATGGAACTCGCTGGCGTAGCTGCCCTGCTCACGCGGGGCCGCAAGCCTCCTGTCACAATTGGCGAACATCGAACATGTCTTCCTTGCCGATCGTCAGGGGATTGCGCAGTGGCAGGCCGAAACCCTCCGCACCGATCTCGAAGACATCCCCCTCCTGCGTGCGCACGCCGTCGCCGAAGGATAATGTCGCCGTGCCGAACATATGGACGTGGATATCGCCCGGCGCACGGAAAAGGCCGTATTTGAAGTGATGGTATTCGAGATTGGCGAAGGTGTGGGACATGTTCGCCTCGCCCGAAACGAAGGGCTTTTCCCAAAACACCTTGCCGTCGCGCAGGATGCGCGAGAAGCCGCGGATATCCTGCGGCGCCGCACCGATACGGATTTCCGGGCCGAAGCTTGCGGGACGCAGCTTGGAATGGGCCAGGAACAGATAGTTGATGCGCTCCGTCACATGATCCGAGAACTCGTTCGAGACCGCAAAGCCGAGACGGAAGGGCGAACCATCGGAAGCGATGACATAGATGCCCGCCATTTCCGGCTCCTCGCCGCCATCGAGCGCGAAGGACGGCGAGGTCAGCGCCGCGCCCGGGGCGACGGCGGCAAGGCCGTTGCCCTTGTAGAACCATTCCGGCTGCACGCCCGTCTCGCCGGGCTTCGGCTTGCCGCCTTCAAGACCCATGCGGAACATCTTCATCGAATCGGTCAACGTCTCTTCGGCCGCTTCCTGCGTCTTCTTATGCATGGAATCGCGCGTGGCGGCGGAGCCGAGATGAGTAAGCCCGGTGCCGGTCAGATGCAGATGCGCCGGATCGGGATGGGTGATCGGCGACAGCAGCCGGCCCTCGGCATAGGCCTTTTCCAGATCGACCTCGTCGCCGAGGCCACGGGCATCGATGACCGCCTTCAGCGACGTGCCGCCATTGGCCGCCTCCATCGCCAGCGCATGGACGCTTTCGGCATCCTTCACGGCGCGGCCCTTGCCGCCCTCCTCGCGCACGACGACGGTGATCGAACCGTCGGCATTTGCCACCTGCGAAATCAGCATTTCCATTTCCTTCCTGGAGCCCTTGTCGGCAAAGCTCCGCATCTGCGGCGAACGGATGCTGCCGCACCGGCCGCATCCGCGGCCCGCCTCTATTCCCGCGATCGATGGGCGACCGGCGTGCCGGTCAGCCCTTGTTCTTGTTGTAGACGTCGAAGAACACGGCGGCGAGCAGCACCAGGCCCTTGATGAGCTGCTGGTAGTCGATGCCGATGCCCATGATCGACATGCCGTTGTTCATGACGCCCATGATGAAGGCGCCGATGACCGCGCCGGTGATCTTGCCGACGCCGCCCGAGGCCGAGGCCCCGCCGATGAAGCAGGCCGCGATGACGTCCAGCTCGAAGCCGACGCCGGCCTTCGGCGTCGCCGAATTGAGGCGCGCGGCGATGATCATGCCGGCGAGCGCGGCAAGCGCCCCCATATTGACGAAGGTGTAGAAGGTCAGCCGCTCGGTATTGATGCCCGAAAGCTTCGCCGCCTTCTCGTTGCCGCCCATGGCATAGATGCGCCGGCCGATCGTCGTGCGTGTCGTCACGAAGGTGTAGAGCGCGATGAGCAGGCCCATGACGACGAGAACGTTCGGCAGGCCGCGATAGGTGGAGAGCTGGAAGCCGAGGAAGATGGCGACCGCGCCGATGATCGCCATCTGCGCGATGAAGAAGCCAAAGGGCTCGTTCTCGGTCTCGTGCAGCGTGTTGAGGCGCCGCTCGCGCAGGCCCGCATAGACCGCATAGCCGACGAGCAGCAACACGGCGAGGAGCGCGACATAGTTCTTCACGAGGCTGGTCGAGGGATCGGTGATCGACAGGAAGTCCGGCACGAAACCGGTGGAAAGGATCTGGAAGTCCTTGGGGAAGGGACCGACCGGCCGGCCGCCGAGCACGACATAGGTCATGCCGCGGAAGACCAGCATGCCGGCAAGCGTCACGATGAAGGACGGTATCTTCTGGTAGGCGACCCAATAGCCCTGCGCCGCGCCCATCACCGCGCCGACGAGAATGCAGGCCGGCACGACGACGATCGCCGGCAATTGCCACTTCACCAGCATGATCGCCGATATGGCGCCGATGAAGGCGACGATGGAGCCGACCGAAAGGTCGATATGCCCCGCCACGATGATCAAGAGCATGCCCAGCGCCATGATGACGATGAACGAGTTCTGCAGCACCAGATTGGTGATGTTGACCGGGCGGAACAGCACGCCGTTGGTGATGACCTGGAAGAAGATCATGATAACGACGAGCGCGACCAGCAGGCCGTATTCGCGGATATTCCTGCGCAGATAGTCCCCCACCGAGGGCTGGGTTCGCTGGGTCGCGGTATCGATGGCCATTAGTGTTTCTCCCCGGAGCGCATGATGGCGCGCATGATGGATTCCTGGCTTGCTTCCGCCTTGGAGAGCTCGGCCACGATGCGTCCTTCGTTCATGACATAGATGCGATCGCAGGTCCCGAGCAGTTCCGGCATCTCCGAAGAGATCATCAGGATGCCCTTGCCCTCGGCGGCAAGCTGGTTGATGATGGTATAGATTTCGAACTTCGCGCCGACATCGATGCCGCGCGTGGGTTCATCGAGGATCAGAACCTCGGGATTGGTGAAGAGCCATTTCGACAGCACGACCTTCTGCTGGTTGCCGCCCGAAAGATTGACCGCTTCCTGATAGATCGAATGGGACCGGATGCGCAGCTTCTGGCGATAGCCGGACGCGACCTTGGCCTCCTGGCGATTGTCGATGACCGTCGCCTTCGAGACGCCGTCGAGATTGGCAAGCGTCGTGTTGTGCATGATGTTGTCGATCAGCACGAGACCGAGCTGCTTGCGGTCCTCCGTCACATAGGCAAGGCCTGCCTCGATCGCCTTGGGAATCGTGCTGACATCCACCGGCTTGCCGCGCATGGAGACATCGCCGGTGATCTTGTGGCCCCAGCTCCTGCCGAAGAGGCTCATTGCCGTCTCGGTGCGGCCCGCGCCCATCAGGCCGGCAATGCCGACGACCTCGCCGGCGCGCACGGAAAAGCTGACATCGTGCAGGAACTGCCGGTCGCGATGGTGCTGGTGGAAGACGTTCCAGTTCTTCACCTCCAGCAGCGTCTCGCCGATCTTCGGCTCGCGCGGCGGGTAGCGGTCCTCCATCTCGCGGCCGACCATGCCCTTGATGATGCGGTCCTCGGAAATGTCCTCGTGATGACAGTCGAGCGTCTCGACCGTTCCGCCGTCGCGCAGGATGGTGATCTGGTCGGCGACCTTTTTGATCTCGTTCAGCTTGTGCGAGATGATGATCGAGGTCATGCCCTGGTTGCGGAACTCCATCAGCAGCTTGAGAAGCGCGTCGGAGTCCTTTTCGTTGAGCGAGGCCGTCGGCTCGTCGAGGATGAGCAGGCGCACCTTCTTGGACAGCGCCTTGGCGATTTCCACGAGCTGCTGCTTGCCGACGCCGATATCGGTGATCAGCGTGCCCGGCGGCTCGGAAAGGCCGACCTTGTCGAGCAGCTCCTGGGTGCGGCGGAAAGTCCGCTTCCAGTCGATCACGCCGTTCGTCGCGACTTCGTTGCCGAGGAAGATGTTTTCCGCGATCGACAGAAGCGGCACCAGCGCCAGCTCCTGGTGGATGATGATGATGCCCAGATGCTCGCTGTCGGAGATCGTGGAGAAGCGGCGGACCTCGCCGTCGAAATGGATTTCGCCCTCGTAGGAGCCGGCCGGATAGACGCCGCTCAACACTTTCATGAGGGTGGATTTGCCCGCGCCGTTTTCGCCGACAAGGGCGTGGATCTCGCCTTCGCGGACCTTCAGGTTGACGTTGTCGAGCGCCTTCACGCCGGGAAACGTCTTCGTGATGCCACGCATTTCGAGAAGGGTCTTGCTCATGTACCAGTTTCCAGCGCCAGCCATCGCCTTCGGCGGTCAGGCGAGCCTATTCGCTCCGCGATCCGGATAAAAGAGGGTTCGCGCAAGACGCGCGAACCCGGGAGAGGTCGAGACGATCAGTTGTCGATCTGGTCTTCGGTGTAGTAGCCCGAATTCGTGACCAGGATTTCCTTGGCGTTGGACTTGTCGACGGCGACCGGCTTCAGGAGATAGGACGGAACGACCTTGACGCCGTTGTCATAGGTCTTGGTGTCGTTCACTTCCGGTTCCTTGCCTTCCATGATCGCGTTGACCATGTTGACGGCGACCTTCGCCAGTTCGCGCGTATCCTTGAACACCGTCGAATACTGCTCGTCGGCGAGGATCGACTTGACGGAAGGCAGCTCGGCGTCCTGACCGGTGACGACGGCCATCGGCTGGTCGCCCGAGCCGTAGCCGACACCCTTCAGGGCCGACAGGATGCCGATCGACAGGCCGTCATAGGGCGAGAGCACGCCATCGACGCGGCCATCGGTGTAGGTCGAGGACAGCAGGTTCTCCATGCGGGCCTGAGCCACGGCGCCGTCCCAACGCAGCGTGCCGACGGTTTCCATGCCCGTCTGGCCCGACTTGATGACGATATCGCCGCTGTCGATCAGCGGCTGGATGACCGACATCGCGCCGTCGTAGAAGAAGAAGGCGTTGTTGTCGTCCGGCGAACCGCCGAAGAGCTCGACATTCCACGGCTTGGTGTCCGGGAACTTGGCCTTCAGGCCGTCGACGAGGCTTGTGGCCTGGAGGACGCCGACCTGGAAGTTGTCGAAGGTGGCATAGTAGTCGACATTGCCCGAATCGCGGATGAGGCGGTCGTAGGCGATGACCTTCACGCCGGCATCGGCCGACTTCTGCAGGATGTCGGACAGCGTGGTGCCGTCGATGGCGCCGATGACGAGGACCTTGGCACCCTTGGTGACCATGTTCTCGATCTGGGCGAGCTGGTTCGGAATGTCGTCGTCAGCAAATTGCAGGTCCGGCGTATAGCCGGCGTCCTTGAAAAGCTTTTCCATCGTCTCGCCGTCGGAAATCCAGCGGGTCGAGGTCTTGGTGGGCATGGAAATGCCGACCATGCCCTTATCCTGGGCGAAGGACGGCGCCACGAACGACGCGACGCTGACGGCAGCGGCGGCGAGAAGCGAAGTGATCATTTTCATTGAAAGGTCTCTCCCTTGTGCGACTGGTCGAAATTGCGGCCAGGCATTGTTCTGTGCACGGACGGGGCCCGCATTCAGGCGTCGGCCTAACTGGAGGGCACAAGGCCCGCCGGCCCCCACTCCCCAGGACCCCGGTACACATTCGCGCAACCTCTACCGAATTGACATACCTGTCAAATGCAATAAGCTTCTAATTCGATATCAAAATTGATATACAAAAGCGGATATGTACTATTTTTACCATTCGGGGCCGGCATGCGCCTGACCGACGATATCGACGAACAGCTCTTTCCCGGCGAAGGCGACGACCTGCAGAATGTCGGCCTTTTGCGCAGCGGGCTGAAACTCAGCCACCTGCGGATGATCGTGGCGATCGAGGAGCACAAGCAGGTGAGCGCCGCCGCCGACGCGCTCAACATTTCCCAGCCCGCCGCCTCGCGCATGCTGACGGAAATGGAGACGATCCTGAAGGCGCAGCTTTGCGAGCGCGTCTCGCGCGGGGTGGCGCTGACCCCCTTCGGCCGCGCCTTCGCCCAGCGGGCACGCACGATCCTGCTCGAACTGCGCGAGGTTGACCGCGAGCTTTCCGCCCTGAAATCCGGCACCGGCGGCTCGGTCTTCATCGGCTCGGTGACGGCGCCGGCGATCAGCCTCGCCGTACCGGCCATCCAGCAGGTGAGCGCCGCCTATCCAGGGATCGAGGTGAATGTGCGCGTGGAGACCAGCAATGTGCTTGCCCGCGAGCTGCTTGCCGCCCGGCAGGATTTCATCATCGCCCGCGTGCCGGACGACCTCAACCCGCGGCTTTTCGATGTCACCGAGATCGGCATCGAAAAGGCGTGCCTCATCGTGCGCAAGGGCCATCCGCTGGCAGAAAGGCCGCTCGTCGGCCTCGCCGACCTGCCGCATTACGACTGGGTCTTCCAGCCGGCCGGCACGCTGCTGCGCCGCCGCATCGAGGAACTGTTCATCGCCGCGGGCGTGCCGCTGCCTTCCACCGTGGTCAACACCTCCTCCATCCTGCTGACCACCGCCATCGTCTGCGGTTCCAACGCCATCGCGCCCGTGGCGCGCGACATGGCCGTCTTCATCGCCGAGGTCGGCGCGCAGGCCGGCGAGATCAGCATCCTCAACACCGACTTCGAGATCGACATCAAGCCTTACAGCCTCATTTCGGTGAAAGGCCGCGCGCTCCCGCCGAGCGCGAAACTGCTTTATGATCTCATCCTGCAACGCAGCCGGATTGTTTCGCCGGACTGAAGCCTGCCTGGGAGACCACATGTTCGGCCTTACCGTTTTCGAATCCGTCCTGGAGCGCCTGAAGGCCGAGGCGCGCGAGGCCGTAGAAGAAGCCGAAAGTCTCGGGGAAAGCCCCGGCGAGGTTCGCGGCCTGCCCTCCGGCTTTGCCGGCCTCGGTGCGGGCCATGCCTTCGTTTCCGGCTCGCAGGCCAGTGCCGCCTACCTCGATCTTTACGAGGAACCGTCCGCGCCCCAGCCCGCCGAACCCGCGCCGCCGCCGCCGCACCTCCTGCGCACCGCCGCCGGGGAAGTGGCGGAAGACCTTGCCCTTTCCGGCCGGGAGGACATCGACGCATTGCTGGCCCGTCGGCGCAGCTTCGCGCGTGAAAACCATCCCGACCGCGCCCCGCCGGACCTGCGCGGCAACGCGACGCTGCGCATGAAGATCGCCAACATGCTGATCGACGAGACGATCCGCCGGATCGAGATGGAAAGGAACCCCGGGCTTTCCCGCTAGGTCGTTTCCCGGCGAACCGGGCGCTGCTGGATCTGCTTCAGCCTTTGGTTTCGCCCGGCGGCTTTGCGGCGGGATCGGAGGGCTTGAAGAACAGGATGAGGTTCGCGAAGGCATAGGCGGTGACGACGAGGAAGACCGTGCCCCAGATCTGTTCGCCATTGTAGAACTCCACCGCCGTCCAGGCCGCACAGCCCCCGACCAGAAGCAGCCGCCGCCAGAGCGGGCGGTAGAACGGATGATCGGGATCGATGAATTTCATATGCGTCTCCTGGCCTTCGCCCGTCTACATAAGCGGTTTTCCGGCGCGGGGAAACCGGCTTTTCATCCTTGCGGCGCATGCGGGCTTTACCTTCCGACGCGTCGGTGCTTTCTAGCGGTACACCATCGTCCCCGCCGGAAGGATGAAGGCGATCCGGTTTCCGCGGCCTTCGCGGCGCCCTTGCGGAGCGAGCGCATCGCCCCGCCCCTCCCGCCGCGGCCGAGGCCTGCGGCCTACCAGAGAGAATGAAGATGACTGTGAGATTTGGTCTTCTCGGCGCGGGCCGCATCGGCAAGGTGCATGCCAAGGCGGTGACCGGCAATCCCGATGCAAGGCTCGTCGCCGTCGCCGACGCCCTGCCCGCCGCCGCGGAGGCGATCGCCGGCAGCTACGGCTGCGAGGTTCGCACGATCGAGGCGATCGAGGCGGCCGGCGACATCGACGCCGTGGTGATCTGCACGCCCACCGACACCCATGCCGATCTCATCGAGCGCTTTTCCCGCGCAGGCAAGGCGATCTTCTGCGAAAAGCCGATCGACCTCGATATCGAGCGCGTCGAGGCCTGCATGAAGGTCGTCGAGGAGACGCAGGGCAAGTTGATGGTCGGCTTCAACCGTCGCTTCGACCCGCATTTCATGGCCGTCCGCAAGGCGATCGACGATGGCCGCATCGGCGCCGTCGAGATGGTGTCGATCACCTCGCGCGATCCGGGCGCCCCGCCGGTCGACTATATCAAGCGCTCGGGCGGCATTTTCCGCGACATGACGATCCACGACTTCGACATGGCGCGTTTCCTGCTCGGCGAGGAGATCGCCTCGGTCTCGGCGACGGCCGCCGTGCTCGTCGATCCCGAAATCGGCAAGGCCGGCGATTACGACAGCGTCTCGATCATCCTTCAGACCGCGTCCGGCCGGCAGGCGGTGATCTCCAATTCCCGCCGCGCCACCTATGGCTACGACCAGCGTATCGAAGTGCACGGCTCGAAGGGCATGGTCGCGGCGGAGAACCAGCGTCCCGTCTCCATCGAGATCGCCAATGGCGACGGCTACACACGCCCGCCGCTGCACGATTTCTTCATGACGCGATACATCGACGCCTATGCCAACGAGATCGCCAGCTTCATCGCCGCCGTCGAGAAGGGCACACCCCTTTCGCCTTCCGGCGCCGACGGCCTCGCCGCCCTGAAGCTCGCCGACGCGGCGGTGAAATCGGTCGAGGAGAAGCGCCAGATCAGCGTCGGCTGACTGCACACGAACCGATCAGCCGGGCCACGGGTCGCCCGGCCTTATCGGCCCCAGTGTCAGGCGCTCCACGAGACGGGCCCCGGCCCACGCCTCATCCGCCGGGGTTCTGATGCCCGACGAGAGAGCCGCAGTCGAACCGAAGCAGACCGGGCGGCCGTTCAGTCCCCAACCGCTTTCGCCCCGATGACGTCATGGTCCATCTCCGCCAATGCCCGGTCGAGATGGCCTTCCAGCACCAGCGTCGCCTCTTCCGGCACGACGGAAATCGGCGGGGCGCCGAAGAGGCGCACCTGCTGGGATTGCCCTAGCCCCTCCTCCAGTCCGCGTTGCAGGAGATCGAAATAGCGCGTGCCGGGTCCGGTAATCGCGATGGGCATGTTCTCATAGAGGCTCGCGACACGCGAAAGTCCCTGCCCCAGCGCGAGCCCCGCCTGGCGGAAGGCATATTCCGACATTCGGTGACCTTGCCGGGCACGCAGGGCGATCTTGTCCATTTCCGCCAGCGGCACGAACTTGGCGGGGATCGTATCCGGAGGCACGTCGAAGGCGGCGCGAAGGATGCCGTAGAAGCCGGCGGACGCCTCGATGCAGCCGAGCGAGCCGCAGCGGCACAATTTCCCGTCCGACGAATTCAGCATGTGCCCGAAATTGGGCGCGGTGACCGACAATTCCCCGGCACCGTCGAAGCGGGCGATGCCGAGCCCGATGCTGTGGCCGAGCGAGAGCGCGGCGACGGCCCGCATGTTCTTGTCCCCTGCCCGCCGCATGCGCAGCGCCATGGCATGGGCGACGAGCAGCGTCTCGTTGTCAAGCAGGATCTTCGCGCGCCATGGCGGGCGAAGCAGCGCCGCGAAATCGACCTGCTGCGCACCGAAGATCGGCGACCAGACAAGCCGCGCCGCCGCCGGATCGACGAGGCCCTTGCTGCTGATCGAGATCACAGGTACCCGGGCGGGATCGATGCGCGAGCGGTCGACCAGCCGTTCGAGCGCGGCGGCGAATGCAGCGGCGAACGGCTCCGTCTTGCCATCCGCATGATTGCGCGCTTCCTCGAAGCGGTCGATCAGCGTACCGCCGTAATCGGCCAGCGAATATTGCACCACATCGGAGGAAATGCGCACGGCGGCGAGGTAACCGGCATCGCGCCGCGGACCGAAGATGACGCGCGGCCGGCCGCGGGCGGCCGTCGCCTGTTGCTCACGGCGTTCCAGCACGCCGGCCTTTTCCAGTTCGGCGGTGATCGCCGAGACGGTCGCCGAGGCAAGCCCCGTATGCTGGGAAATATCCGTATGCGCCAGAGGACCATGCCGGCGCAGCGAGGCAAGGACGAGCGCACTGTTCTGCTGACGCACAAGCTCCGTGCTCGACCTGGTCAGCATGCCCTGATTCCACCCGCTTTCACTCGATGCAACACATGCTCCTCCCAAAGCATCTGTCACGCTGTCCTTCAAGGCCACAAGCCCATGTTGACAGCCTCAAAAAGTTCTGACATTTATTTTCTCGACTGTCGAGAAAAAAGTCCCGGCATCGCCGGGAGGGGCATTCGAGGCAGCAAATCGTGGCCGGTCGTTGAAAGGGCGGGAGGTTCGCCCGAGCGGCCGGTGTTCACTTGGGAGGATAATATGAAGTCCGTTCTGAAGCTGATGGCAGGGGCTGCCATCATCGTTTCCATGCATTCCGCCGTTCACGCCAAGGACCTGGTGGTCGGCGTTTCCTGGTCGAACTTCCAGGAAGAGCGCTGGAAAACCGACGAAGCCGCCATTAAGGCCGCGCTCGAAGCCTCCGGCGACAAATATATCTCGGCCGACGCCCAGTCGTCCGCCGCCAAGCAGCTGACCGACATCGAGTCGCTGATCGCCCAGGGCGCCAATGCCCTCATCGTTCTTGCCCAGGATAGCGACGCCATCGGCCCGGCCATCGAGAAGGCCGCGGCGGAAGGCATTCCGGTCGTCGGCTACGACCGCCTGATCGAGAACCCGGCCGCCTTCTACATCACCTTCGACAACAAGGAAGTCGGCCGCATGCAGGCCCGCGAAGTGTTCAAGGTGAAGCCGGAAGGCAACTATGTCTTCATCAAGGGCAACTCGGCCGACCCGAATGCCGACTTCCTCTTCGCAGGTCAGCAGGAAGTGCTGAAGGACGCCATCGACGCCGGCAAGATCAAGAATGTCGGCGAAGCCTATACCGATGGCTGGAAGCCGGAAAACGCCCAGAAGAACATGGAGCAGTTCCTGACGGCGAACGACAACAAGGTCGACGCGGTCGTCGCCTCGAACGACGGCACGGCCGGCGGCGCGATCGCGGCCCTCGCCGCCCAGGGCCTTGCCGGCTCGGTGCCGGTTTCCGGCCAGGATGCCGACCACGCCGCGCTCAACCGCGTCGCGCTCGGCACGCAGACCGTCTCGGTCTGGAAGGACTCCCGTGAACTCGGCAAGCGCGCCGCGGAGATCGCCGCAGAGCTTGCCAGCGGCAAGACTATGGACGAGATCAAAGACGTCACCACCTTCAACGGCGGCCCGAAGGGCGTCGAGATGAAGTCCGTCTTCCTCGCCCCCCTGCCGATCACCAAGGACAACCTGAACGTCGTCATCGACGCCGGCTGGATCTCCAAGGACACGGCCTGCCAGGGCGTTGCGGCCGGCTCCGTCGCCGCGTGCAACTGAGCGGGCACGGACCGATCATGACCTGACCATCGCCGGGCGCCGCAACGACACCTCGTTGCGGCGCTTGCGCCAGATGGGCAGCGGGCGGAGGATGCCGGCGGCGATACATCCTGAAGCGGAACGGAGACGGAAAGCGGCACGCCGCCGCATCCCGCCTCCTTCCGTGCCACGCCCGAGCGACACGTTCAACAAAAGTGGGGGAACGGCAAAACCATGGCCGACATCACGAATACCGCACATGCCAACCGCGCGCGGGCAGAAAGCGAAAATCCGGTGAAGCGCTTCTTCCGCGCGACCGAGATCGACACGCGCCTGCTCGGCATGGTCGGCGCCATGCTGATCATCTGGATCGGCTTCAACATCCTGTCCGGCGGTCTCTTCCTGACGCCGCGAAACCTGTGGAACCTTTCCGTCCAGACCGCCTCGATCGCCGTGATGGCGACCGGCATGGTGCTCGTCATCGTCACGCGCAACATCGATCTGTCGGTCGGCTCCATCCTCGGCTTCGTCGGAATGATCATGGGCGTGCTGCAGGCCGAGCTTCTGCCGCAACTGCTCGGCTTCAACCATCCCGCCACCTGGATCGTCACGCTGCTTGCCGGCCTGATGCTCGGCGCGGCCATCGGCGCGCTGCACGGCGCGATCATCGCCTTCCTCAACGTGCCGTCCTTCATCGTCACGCTGGGCGGCCTGCTGGTCTGGCGCGGCGCCACCTGGTTCGTGACGAGCGGCCGCACGGTCGCCCCGATGGATGCCACATTTCGCCTGATGGGCGGCGGCACCGAAGGCTCGATCGGCGCGACGGCAAGCTGGATCGTCGGCGTTCTGGCCTGCATCGCCATCGTCGCCACCATCGTCAATTCGCGCAAGCAGCGCCAGCGCTTCGGCTTTCCCCAGCGCCCGCTATGGGCGGAATATTTCCTCGCTGCCGTCGGCTGCGCACTCGTGCTCGGCGCCATCGCGGTGGTCAACAGCTATCCCTGGCCGGTCGCCATCGCCCGGCGCTATGCCGATGCCAACGGCATCGCCTGGCCGGAGGGCGGCCTTTTCATCCCGCACGGCATCGCCATTCCCGTGCTCATCGCCATCGTCGTCGGCATCGTCATGACCTTCATCTCGACGCGCCTGCGCTTCGGCCGCTACGTCTTCGCACTCGGCGGCAACCCGGAAGCGGCAGAGCTTGCCGGCATCAAGACCCGCTGGGTGACCGTCAAGATCTTCGCGCTGATGGGCATGCTCTGCGCCATCGCCGCCGCCATCTCCACCGCCCGCCTCAACGCCGCGACCAATGCGCAAGGGGAGCTCGACGAGCTCTACACCATCGCCGCGGCGGTGATCGGCGGCACGTCGCTCGGCGGCGGCATGGGCACGATCGCCGGCGCCATGCTCGGCGCCCTCGTCATGCAATCGCTGCAGTCGGGCATGGTGCTGGTCGGCATCGACACCCCGTTCCAGCGCATCGTGGTCGGCATGGTCCTCGTCGTCGCCGTCTGGCTCGACACCGTCTACCGCGCCCGCGCCAAGTAAGAGGAGCCCATCCAATGACGGAAACCCGTACGCCCCTCGTCGAGATGAAGAACATCTCCATCTCCTTCGGCGGCATCCACGCCGTCGACAATGCCTCGGTCGATCTCTATCCGGGCGAGGTCGTGGCCCTGCTCGGCCACAACGGCGCCGGCAAGTCGACGCTGATCAAGATCCTTTCCGGCGCCTACAAGCGCGACGCGGGCGAGATCCTCATCAACGGCGAGCCGGCCGACATCAACAATCCGCGCGATGCCAAGAAATACGGCATCGAGACGATCTACCAGACGCTTGCCGTCGCCGACAACGTCGACGCCGCCGCCAACCTCTATCTCGGCCGCGAGTTGCGCACCCCCTGGGGCACGCTCGACGACGTGGCGATGGAGGCGAAGACCCGCGAGGTGATGGGCCGGCTCAATCCCAACTTCCAGCGCTTCAAGGAGCCGGTGAAGGCGCTTTCCGGCGGCCAGCGCCAGTCGGTTGCGATCGCAAGGGCCATCCTCTTCAATGCCCGCATCCTGATCATGGACGAACCCACCGCCGCCCTCGGTCCCCAGGAGACGGCGCAGGTCGGCGAGCTGATCAAGCAGCTCAAGAAGGAAGGCATCGGCATCTTCCTGATCAGCCATGACATCCACGACGTCTTCGACCTTGCCGACCGCGTCTCGGTGATGAAGAACGGCCAGGTCGTCGGCCATGCCCGCACCGGGGACGTCACCAAGGATGAGGTGCTCGGCATGATCATCCTCGGCAAGGTTCCCGAAAAGGCCATTCCCGGCCCCGGCGCCATGCAGACCGCCTGACCTGAAAAGCCGCCCGCCCCCGCCGGCGGCTTTTTCATTTCGCGGGCGGCTTGACGCGCCGACCACATCGCCTATGCCTGCCGGCAGGACGTCCCTGCCCGGAGGCTGAAACCATGGAAGCGATCATCTATCACAATGCGAAATGCGGCACCTCGCGCAACACGCTTGCGTTGATCCGCAATGCCGGCATCGAGCCGACGATCGTCGACCATCTTGCAAATCCGCCCTCCAAGGCCGAACTCAAGGCGATGATCGAGGCCGCCGGCCTCAGCGTGCGCGCCGCCCTTCGCGAGAAGGGCTCGCCCTATGCGGAACTCGGCCTCGACGATCCCGCCGTCTCGGACGACGCCCTGCTCGACCACATGGTTGCCCAGCCGATCCTCATCAACCGGCCCTTCGTGAAGACGCCGCTCGGAACGCGGCTTTGCCGGCCTGCCGAGCGGGTGCTCGATATCCTGCCGGCACCCTTGGGCGTCCCATTGCCCAGCTAGAGCATTTCCAGCCGAAGCGTGATCGCTTCGGCGTCGGACAATGCGGCAAAACAAAAGTGGGAGCATTTCCGGTGAACCCGTGTTCAGGGGAGACGGCAAGCGTTCCGGCATGAGGTCGGCAGGCGTAGCGCATCCGAAAATGCGCGCCTCAGACGGATGGGGCCCCGGAGGTGACCGCATGTTCGCCGAGAACGCCCCTGGTGGGAACCGACTGCTCCGCGCCCGCAAGGCCGAGCGCCGCCCGCAGCGTCGCCTCGCTCGCCTGCGCGAAACGGTAGGCAGCGAGGCGGCCCCGCGCCTCCTCGCGCGGCGGCAACGGTTTTGCGAGCCGTCCGGCAAGCCCTTCGGCCGTGGCCGCGATATGCCGGATGTTCTCGGCCATGCACAGGCGATGGGCCAGCGAGCCATCGCGCACCACGACCGGAATGCCGAGTTGGGCCGCCCGTCCGAGCACACCGGAGGAATGATCGCCGGCCGGCGGATAGTGGCACCAGATCGCGTCGCTCGCCGCATAGGCGCCGAGCAGTTCGGCATCGGAGACGGTGCGATCCACCGTCACCCCGCCCGCTTCGCGGAAGGCGGCCGCATAGGCGGTGACCGTCTGCCAGACCTTTCCGCAGGCAATGAACTGGAAACGCTCACGCAACGCGGCATGGCGCACGTAACTGTCGGTGAAGAGATCGAAGCCTTTCAGCCGGTTCTGCGTGCCGATCGCCGTCAGGACCAGACGTTCGCCCGGCTGGCGCTCGGCGCGCAACAGCTCGACAGCCTCACGTTCCGCATCGGTTAGGTCCCAGAACTGGAAATCATAGATCCAGCCGGTGGCGATGGTGGAAAAGGCGGGCAGCACGCTGAACGGAAGGATGGTCAATGTATGGATGGCGCGAATGCGCTTCAGCTGGGAAAGCACGGCCCTTCTCCAGCGGCAGGCCCGGCGGGGCGAGAGCGCGAGCGGCATCGGCCGCGCCAAAAGCCCTACCGTGCGCCGCCCGAAAAGCGCCCGCAGCAAGCCGACGACCACATAGAGAAGAAATGCGTCCTCCACCATTAAGAAGAGAACGGGCGAGCGGGAAAGAAGGATTTCGCGTAGCCCCGCCCGGCGGGCGCCGAAAAGGCGCTCCATCACGCGCAGATAGGAGGGACGGCGACCGCCCTCTTCCCGGCAATAGACCAGCGGGCCGCCCGGCTGGCCGCCGGTCTTCGCGCGCCGCGTTCGCCAGAGCCAGCGATCCGCCGGCTTTTCGATAGGACGAGGCTGTAGGTCCGATCGCGCAGACGAACCCATTGCAGCCGGCAATTCCGTGCCTGCCTGCATGACATTCCCCCGAAAATGATCACCGGATACCTTCCGGGCGGCCCTGCCCGGAAGGAATGCGGAAAGCCGACCGGTCCCCCAGGCGTTCCGCGGATATGAATAGTGTGAAGCGATCAACGCTTCGGCAACACAACCTGATCGTTAATTTTTTCACTCTAGCGTTTCATTTCGGGAATACAAGCCGCATTTCACAACCTCCGTGAAATGTCCAAGCGCAGCCCGGAAGTGGAAGTCCACGCAAGGATGCGGTGCAGGAATGCAGCATGATCACCCACAGGCTTTTCGGGTGAGCCCATGACAACGTCTGCCCTAGCCGATCGGCGATGCGCGCCGCGGCCTGAGCGCTGCGCCGGCCTTTTCTCACACCTTCAGTTCGCAGCGCCCCTTCTCGGTCTCGATTGCGATATCGAGGACCTTCTGCAACTCTGCGGCATGGCGGAAGCCCGGTTCGATCTTCTCGCCGACGGTCACGGCGGCGGCGAAACGTTGATAGTTCGTCGGCACCGTTCCCGCGTCGATCTCTCGCCAGACCGCCTGCTCGACATCCTCGCCGAGACAGCCGCGCAGATGCGACCCCTCCGTCGTATGGATGACCTCCAGCGCGCCGCGGTCGCCATGCATGCGCAGGCGAAGCTCGTTGAGATGGCCGGTCGCCCAACGGCTCGAATGGATGACGCCGAGGGCGCCATTGGCGAAATCCACCGTCATGGTGAAACTGTCATTGGCATCGAGGTCGTATTCGCCGATGCGGTTGTCCGGCGCCTTGTCGAAGGCGCGAAGCCGCGCGAAGACATGCTCCACCTCGCTCGCCGCGCCGTAGCTGGCGAAATCGAGAATGTGGATGCCGACATCGCCGAGCACGCCGTTCGAGCCGTGCTTGATGGAAAGGCGCCAGAGCCACTGGCTTTCCGTTGCCCAGTTGCCCCAGGCCTTGGAGACGAGCCAGCTTTGGAGATAGGACGCCTCGACATGCCGCACCCGGCCGATCTCGCCGGCCAGCACCATCTGCCGCGCCTTCTGCAGGGCCGCGACATTGCGATAGGTAAGGTTCACCATGGTGACGAGGCCGGAGGTCTCGGCGGCGCGCGCCATCTCGTCCGCCTTGGCATAATTTTCCGCCAGGGGCTTTTCGCACATGACATGCTTGCCCGCCGCAAGCAGCGCCAGCGTCGTCGGGTGATGGGCGCGGTCGGGCGTCACGTTTGTCGCCGCGTCGAAGCCATTCCACGCGATCGCATCCTCGAGCGAGGTGAAGACGTTTGGAATGCCGTGCAACTCCGCGAAGGCGCGCGCACGCGACGGGTCGACATCGACGGCGCCGACCAGTTCGACACCCTCGATCGCGGCAAAATGCTGTGCATGGTTGTTTGCCATGCCGCCCGTTCCAAGAACAAGAAGACGCATCGTTTCCTCAGCGGTAACCGGCTTGGCCGGCCTCGTGCAGTTTGGGACCGCGCTCGACGATCGGCTCCAGCGCCTTTTCGACCGGCACGTTCGGCGCGTCGTGGATCGACGCATAGGTGCCCTGCGGGTTGAAGGCCCATTTCACGCCATTGGCCAGGACCTTCTGCACCGTCGCGTCGTGATAGGTCGGATAGGTCTCGTGGCCCGGGCGGAAATAGAAGATGTTGCCCGCGCCGCGCCGCCAGGTCATGCCGGAGCGGAACACCTCGCCGCCGGCGAACCAGGAGATGAAGACCGTTTCCAGCGGCTCGGGCACGGAAAACTGCTCGCCGTACATTTCCTCGTTTTCCAGCACGAAATTCTCGCCGAGCCCCTCGGCGATCGGATGGCGCGGATTGATGACCCACAGCCGCTCCCGTTCGCCCGCCTCGCGCCATTTCAGCGCACAGGGCGTGCCCATCAGGCGCTTGAAGATCTTGGAGAAATGTCCCGAATGGAGGACGAGGAGCCCCATCCCCTCCCAGACGCGCGCCGCGATGCGCTCCACCACGGCGTCCTCGACAGCGCCGTGATCCTTGTGCCCCCACCAGACGAGCACGTCGGTTTCGGCAAGCCCGGCCGCCGTCAGGCCGTGTTCCGGCTCCTGCAGGGTCGCCGTCGTCGCGCGGATGGCGGGATCCCGGTTGAGCGCGTCGGCGATGGTGTTGTGCATGCCGTGCGGATAGATGGAGCGGACGATCTCGTTCGTCTGCTCGTGGATATTCTCACCCCATACGATGGTGCGTATTGCCATGTGCCGTTTCCTCGAAGCCTGAAACTGAAACCGCTCTCAATTCGCCGGAACCGATAGAACCGGCCCCGCATCCTGACAAGCGGGGGCCGTGCCGATTTGCGGCTCCTGTCAGTGGAATGTCGATTTGGAGAAAAGGTTCAGCACAAGAACGCCGGCAATGATGAGACCGAGGCCGACGACCGCGGCAAGATCGAGCTTCTGCCCGAAGAAGAAATAGCCGACCAGGGAGATCAACACGATGCCGAGACCGCTCCAGATCGCATAGGCGATGCCGACCGGAACATACCGCAGGCTCCAGGACAGAAAGAAGAAGGCTATGGCGTAGCAGATCACCATCATGAGCGTCGGCCCGAGCCGCGAGAAATGCTGCGCCGCCTGCATGGCGGAGGTGCCGAGAACCTCGAAAACGATGGCGACGACGAGAGCGGCGTAGATGGCGGTCAGGTTCATGGATCTCTCCGGCGCACGGCGCCACGGCGATGGAACGGATATCAGGAGCGCGAGAGTGCCAGCAGCCGATCCAGCATGGCGGCGCGCATTTCGCCATCCATGCTGGGCGAGCCGAAGAGATCGGCAAGCCACAACCCATCGACCGCATACCGCACAAGGGCCGCATCGAGCGCCCCGTCCGTCGCGACGTTTTCCGCAAGATGTCTCTCCACCCATTGCCGCCAGCGCTCGCGAAGGCTCGGTTCGGAAATGAGTGCGACGGTCAGCACCTTCCATTCCTCGCCGTCCGCCATGCCCTCCGGCAGGAAGCATACGGAGGCATAGGCGCGGGTGTAGCGGCCCTTCGGGTCCGGATCGTGCTGCATCCGTTCGGCAATCGCCCGGTCGAGCTTTTCCGTCAGGTCGTCGAAGAGGCCGTCGAGCAGCGACATCTTGTTGGGGAAATGGTGCAGGAGGCCGCCCTTGCTGACGCCGGCCGCCTGCGACACCGCATCGAGCGTCACGCTTGCCGGCCCCTTCTCCAGCGACAGCCTGGCCGCGACCTCCAGCAATTGCTGGCGGACAGCTTCGGGATGCTTCTTGCGGTGATGGGCCTTGCTCATGCAATAAACATACCGTCTAGACGGTTTCTTGTCAACGACATCTAACCGCCTCGCGCGCTTCGTCGCAGGCGAAAACCCGGCATTGCCTGCCGCATAAGCGAAGGTTAAGACCTTCGAAAACGGGAAAAGTCGATGGCGGACGAGCAGGACAGGCAGGGCGAGACGATCACCCTTTACGAAGCGGTCGGCGGCGATGCGGGCGTGCGCGCACTGACACGGCGCTTCTACCAATTGATGGATACGCTGCCGGAAGCGGCGCGCTGCCGCGCCATCCACCCACCGGACCTGACCGGCAGCGAGGAGAAGCTCTACGAATATCTGACGGGCTGGCTCGGCGGACCGCCGCTCTACACGGAAAAGCGCGGCCATCCCATGTTGCGCCGCCGCCATTTCGCCGCACCGATCGGTCCGGCAGAGCGGGACGAATGGCTTTTATGCTTCGTGCGCGCGCTGGAAGAGACGGTGCCGGGCGAAGGCCTGCGCAAGATCATCCTCGAGCCGGTGAGCCGGCTTGCCCATCACATGCAGAACCAGGATTAGGCCATGTCTTTTTCGCTTCGCTCCGCGTGCCTTCTCGTCGCCGGCCTGATGGGGCTTGCGGGCGTCGCCACCGCAGCCGCCGCCTCCCATGGCAGCGACCCGCGGCTGATGGCCGGGGCTTCCGCCATGTGCCTCGCCCATGCCCCGGCCCTGGTGGCGCTTCATGCCGCATGGCCCGGCCTGCGCACCGCCCCGCTCGCCGCCCTGCTTCTGGCCTTCGGCACGGCGCTTTTCGCCGGCGACCTGCTCTTCCGCCACGCGGCCGGACACGGGCTGTTCCCGATGTCCGCGCCGACGGGCGGCGTGACGATGATGGCGGGCTGGCTCGCCGTGGCGCTCGGCGCCTTCATGCCCCGCAAGACGGGCTGAGATAGACGGGATTTGCCGTCAGAACGAATCCCGCCGCGCGCGATGCGGCGCGGGAAAGGCAACGACATTGTCGTTGCGCGCTTCCGGGTTCGGCCGGCCTTCGAAGGCTGAGGAGCGAGCCGGCGGGCGGATGCTCGCGAACGGAAACTCCGTGACATTGGCGCTTTCCAGCATCTCCGTCCGGGCGGTCATGAGGGCATAGAGTTCCGGCACGAGGCCATCGCCGTTCTGTGCGGCCAGCTTGTGCAGGCCGATCATCATGAAGGCGTCGGGTCTTTCGTCATTCACTGGTCGTCATCTCCTGGCTCATGCTCTGCAGGGCACGCTCGAAGGAGGATTTGCTGCCGTTGCGCAAGGGCACGAAAGCCTTTTCCCACTTCTTGCAGCCCGTCTTCACGCGGATGCAGGCATCATGGCTGATACAGTCGATGGGGCAGAAGACGCAGTCGACGGAAGGAAGGACGTTGTCGATGCGGGAAACCGCCTCGCGCAGGCCCCCGTCATGGTGGATGAGATTGGCGCCATAGGTGCTGGCGATCTGCCGCAGATGCGCCACCTGGCAGTCCCGCCCGCCGACATAGAGGAAGCTGCGGCCTTCGAGACCCGCCTTGCCGTCCGCATCGCGGCCCTCGCTCTGGTTGCGGGCTTGTCGCTTTTCACGAAGCGCCTTGCGCTCCGCCTCGCCCGTCCGGCGCTTGACCCGCGAGACCTCCACATTGCGGGGCGCCGGCGGCGTGCGCGTCTCGGCACGGACGACCGCGGCCGGCGCTGTCGCCGTCACGTCCTGCTGCGAGGCCGCCATCTGCCGCTTCAGCGCCGTCACCTGGCGCTCCAGGTCGGCAATACGCCGGTCGCGTTCGGCGATCATCGATTTCAAGACCGCTTCCGCGCGGCCCGCAGTCACATAGTTCATACGAGCATCCCCTTTGTCTCCGCAGAGCCTCAGTTCGGGGGCAACCTACAAAACTTGATTTTCAGAGTAAAGTATAAACATGACTATCAAAGTCATATTTTCGCGCAAAAAATTCCCGCCGGTCGGAAAGCGGCGGGAACGGGCATCTCAGTTGAAGACGATCGGCACGTTGAAGGCCCAGGACGAGCGTCCCGCAGCCGCGGGAATCTCCGCGAAGGGCGCAGCGCGCTGCACCGAATCGACCGCGGCCTTGTCGAGCGCCGGCACGCCGGAACTGCGGGCGACGCGAATGCCGCTTGCCTGCCCGCTTGCGCTGACCACGAAACTCACGACCACGCTGCCCCGCTCGCCGCCGGCAACGCGCCGCTTGGCGCGGTTGATCTTGTTGCGCACCTTGCCGGGATAGTTGCTGACGGCGGCATTGCCGGCAGCGGACGAATTGCCCTTCTTCTGGCCGCCGACAGCCGTCGTCACCACATCCGCCGAACCGTCGACCTCGCCCTTCGTGGCATTCTGCCGGGCCTTGCCCTTTTCGCCGGCCTTCTTGACGACCTTCGGCTTCGGCTGCTTGCGCTCCACCACCTTGGCCGGCTCCTTTTTCGCCTCGCGAACCGGCTGGATCTCCTCCTTCGGCTCGATTTCCGGCTTGAATTCGGGAACCGGCACCGCGGCGATTTCCACCTCGGCGGAAGGCACGATGAGTTCCTCCACCGGCTCGGAGACGACCGGGTCCACCGGCTGCACTGCCTCGGTCGTCTCCGGCGGAATCTCGCTCGGCTGGATCTCCGTCACCTCCTGCGGCACGGGCTCGCTCACATCGGGCTCGATGGTCTCGGGGGTGATCGTATCCTCGGGGTTGCCGGATTCCACCGCCTCGAAGGCGCCATTGCCGAGCATCGCCACTTCCGCGACGACGCCGCCGGCGATCAGCGCCTCCTCTTCCGGCTGGCCCGGCGCCATGGTGAGGATCGCGGCCACGGAGGCATGCGCCAGTAAGGAGAGGATACCCCCGCCGACCCAGAGCCACTTGCTTCCAGACATGCTATCACCCGTCATTCTTCAGTCCGCACCGCGCCGCGTCATGCGCCGCGCCTTTCGAGGCTCAGCCTTCCAGGCCGGCCGACGCCTTGCTGCGCGTGACGATCCCGTCCATGCAGCGGCTCTTTTCGACGCCCTCTCCCTCGCAGACAGGCGCATCGTTGATCAAAAGGTTTTTCACCGTCTCGCATTTGATGCCGGGCACGTCGAACTGGCGCACCTTGGACTTGCCCGCCGGCAGGTCGCGGAAATCGAGCAGGGCAAGGCGCTCCACCGTGCTCTTGTCGTTGAAGATGACGAATTCGAAGGAAACCTTCGAGAGGCTCTGCGCGAAATGGTTCGCCGCGAGGAAGGTGAAGAGGCACCCCTTCTGCGAGCCCGCCAGCGCATTCAGCTCCACCTCCAGCCCCTTGGGCGCGCCGGTCTCTTCGGCGGCGGCGCCGGTGACGGCGGCAGCCGAAAGCATCGTGGAAAGAAGAAGGGTGCGTAAGATCATGAGCTCGCCTGTTCGATACCGGTTCGATGGCCGAGAGCGCCGGCCTTTGTCAGTGTAACCGGCGCCAGTCGGAATTAACATGACTTTGTAGCACCGGTATTGCGTGCATAGATAAATATGAGTAATGAAGTCAAGATAGGAACCGCCAAAATCCCGTCAACTCCCTGTCCCGTCAATAGTTTTTCCGGGGCGGAGCACGGCAGAAATTCGATCAAGGCCGAAACGATGAACGACACGACCCGACCGACCCCGACCGAAATCCGCGCCTTTCGCGCCGAAAACCCGAAGATGCGCGAACGCGACATCGCCCTTCAGCTCGGCATTTCGGAAGCCGCGCTGGTCGCCGCGGAGGTGGGCCTGACGGCCGTGCGCATCGACGGCAGCGCCAATCGGTTTCTCGAACGCGCCGAAGCCCTCGGCGAGGTCATGGCGCTGACCCGCAACGAAAGCGTCGTGCACGAGAAGATCGGCGTTTTCGAGAAGATCACCACCGGCAAGCACGCCTCGATCGTGCTCGGTGAGAACATCGACCTGCGCATCTTCCCCGGTTCCTGGGCGCATGGCTTCGCGGTGACCAAGACGGACGGCACCGAAACGCGCCGCAGCCTGCAATTCTTCGACAAGGCGGGTGTGGCCGTGCACAAGGTGCATCTGCGCCCCGCCTCCAATCTTGCGGCCTATGAGGCGATCGTCGCCGATTTCCGCCTGGAGGACCAGTCGCAGGATTTCGTCGAGGCGCCCTTCACAGAGGTCGAGGAGACCGGCCCGGTGGACGTCGCGGTGCTGCGCGAGAACTGGGCCGCGATGACCGACACCCACCAGTTCTTCGGCATGCTGAGGAAACTGAAGATCGGCCGGCAGGACGCGGTACGCAGCGTCGGCGAGGATTTCGCCCGGCAGGTGCGCGCCGACGCCGTCAGCGAGATGATGCGGGTCGCCGCCGAGCGTGCAAGCGAGATCATGTGCTTTGTCAGCAATCGCGGCACTGTGCAGATCCACACCGGCCCGATAGCGAACATCCAGCCGATGGGACCCTGGCTGAACGTCATGGACCCGACCTTCCACATGCATCTACGCACGGACCACATCGCCGAGTGCTGGGTGGTGCGCAAGCCGACGGTCGATGGTCATGTGACCTCGCTGGAAGCCTATGATGCGGCCGGCGAGATGGTCGTGCAATTCTTCGGCAAGCGCAAGGAAGGCATGAGCGAGCGCGCCGACTGGCGCGAGATCCTCGACGGCCTGCCGCGCCCCGACAGCGTCGCTGCCTGAAGGTGAAGGTCCGGCAATTCCGGCAGGCGCGGAGCGATCTGCGCCTGGAATTGCGTGAAACGAAAGACATGGAGCACGACATGACCAAGCGCTTCGATTTCCGCCGCCCCCGCCCCTGGGAAGTGGCCCTCACCGTCTTCGCCCTGTCCGCGCCGCTGCTGCTGCCGCTCGCCGCATCCGGGCCGGACGGCTTCGTCCGCCCTGCGGTTGCCGAGGAGATGCAGAAGGTCGACAGTTCCAAACTCGTGACGATCGGCGGCGCCGTGACGGAAATCGTCTATGCACTCGGCGAGGGTGACCGTATCGTCGCCCGCGATTCCACCAGCACGTTTCCCGAAGAGGCGCTGGCGTTGCCGGATATCGGTTATATGCGCCGGCTCTCGCCGGAGGGCGTCATCGCGGTCGGCCCGACCGCCATCCTCGCGGTGGAGGGAAGCGGCCCGCCGGACGCGCTTTCCGTGCTGAAGAATGCCGGCATCCCTTTCGAAACCGTGCCGGAAGGCTATGACCGCGCGGCGATCCTCCAGAAGATCGCCGTGATCGGAAATTTCCTCGGCGTTCCGGAAAAGGCCCGGGAGCTGGAGGAAAAGGTCGCCGCCGACCTTGACGCGGCCATCGCAGACGCGGAGAAACGACCGGCCGCCGAGCGCAAGCGCGTTCTCTTCATCCTCAGCTTCCAGGACGGCAAGGTCATGGCCGCCGGCAGCCACACCGCCGCTGACGGCATCATCGGCCTTGCCGGCGCGGTCAATGCGACGGAAGGCACCTTCGAGGGGTACAAGCCGCTGAGCGACGAGGCGGTCATCGAGGCCAAACCCGATGTCGTCATGGTCATGTCGCGTCCCGGCCAGGGCAGCAGCGACGAGGAGATCCTCAGCCATCCGGCAATCTCGGTCACGCCGGCAGCCGCCAGCAAGGCGATCCTGCGCATGAACAGCCTGCATCTGCTCGGCTTCGGCCCGCGCACCGCCTCGGCCATCCGCGATCTCAACAAAGAACTCTACGGCAATGTCTCTCAATGACGCGGTGCGCGGCCTGGCGGCACATGAAAACCCCTGCCGGCCCTCTTCCGAAAATGTGCGGAATCTTGATCCGGGAGCCCCTTTGAGGAAAATGTCGAAGGAAGGCTTCCTCCCCCTTCGCGGTGAAGATGCCGGCGGGCGGAAGGCTTCCCGTCAGGCCGGCGACCGTGCGGCGATCGCGCGCCTGACGCTCGTCGCCCTTGCCGTGGCCTCCGTCGTTTCGCTTGCCCTGTCGATTGCGACCGGGGCCTCCGACGCCTCCGCTCTGAACGTCATCGGCGCGCTCTTCACCGGCGCGGAAGACACCGCGCTCAGCATGCGCGACCGCATCATCGTCTTCGATATCCGCATGCCCCGCGCACTGCTCGGTTTCCTGATCGGCGCGGCGCTGGCCATGTCGGGTGCGGTCATGCAGGGCCTTTTCCGCAATCCGCTTGCCGATCCCGCCCTCGTCGGCATCTCCTCCGGCTCGGCGCTCGGCGCGGTGCTGATGATCGTGCTCGGCGCGAGCCTGCCGGCCGGCGTGATGGTCGCGCTCGGCGCCTTCGCCCTGCCGCTCGCCGCCTTTGCCGGAGGTCTTCTCACCACGCTCCTGCTCTACCGCATCGCCACGCGGGGCGGGCAGACCTCCGTCGCCACCATGCTGCTGGCCGGCATCGCCATTTCCGCGCTTGCCGCCGCCGTCACCGGCATCCTCATCTACTTGGCCGATGACAAGCAATTGCGCGACATCACCTTCTGGAGCCTCGGCTCGCTTTCCGGGATGACCTGGTCCAAGCTCTTCGCCGCCGGCCCGATCATCCTCCTCGCGCTTCTCGTCGTGCCCTTTCTCTCCCGCGGGCTCAATGCCATCACCCTTGGCGAGGCGGCGGCGTTCCACATGGGCGTCAAGGTGCAGCGGCTGAAATATATCGCCATCGTGGCGGTCGCCGGCGCCGTCGGCGCCTCGGTCGCCGTCAGCGGCGGCATCGGCTTCGTCGGCATCGTCGTGCCGCATCTGCTGCGCATCGTCATCGGCCCCGATCATCGATACCTGCTGCCCGCTTCCGCCCTTTTCGGCGGCGTGCTCATGCTGGGCGCCGACATGCTCGCCCGCACGATCGTCTCGCCCGCCGAATTGCCGATCGGCATCATCACGGCGCTCGCCGGCGCGCCCTTCTTCCTCTGGGTGCTGCTGCGCGACCGCTCGCGCAACGGCTGGTAACGGACATGATCACCGCAAGGAACCTCACGGTCGAGCTTTCCGGCAAGACCATCGTGCACGGCGTCTCGCTCACTGCAAAAGCCGGCGAGTTGACCGCCATCGTCGGCCCCAACGGCTCCGGCAAGACGACGACGATGAAGGCGCTCGCCGGGGAATTGCCGAGCAGGGGCGACATCACGATCAACGGCCACGATCTCAAGGCGCTGGAGCCCTGGCAGCTTGCCGTCAAGCGCGCCGTGCTGCCGCAGGCCGCCAGCATCGCCTTTCCCTTCACCGTGCGCGAGATCGTCCGCATGGGCCTCACCGTCGGCCCGAACCGCCACGCCGAGCGGATCGACGCGATCACGGCCGCAGCGCTCGACGCCGTCGATCTTTCCGGCTTCGCCGGGCGTCTCTACCAGGAGCTTTCCGGTGGCGAGCAACAGCGCGTGCAGCTTGCCCGCGTGCTCTCCCAGATCTGGGAGCCGGTGCTTGACGGCGAGCCCTGCTTCCTGCTGCTCGATGAGCCGGTCTCCGCTCTCGACATCCGCCACCAGCTCACCATCATGACGCTGGCCCGGCGCTATTGCGAAGGCGGCGGCGGCGTGATCGCCGTCATGCACGACCTCAATCTCACCGCCATGTTCGCCGATCACATGGTGATGATGAAGGGTGGCCGCATCGAGCGCGCCGGTCCACCCGCCGAAGTCATGACCGACGACGCGATGGAGACGGTCTTTGGCTGCCGCATGCGCATCAACGGCGTGCCGGCAGGCGGCGTGCCCTTCGTGCTGCCGCATACCGCTTCGGCCTGATTTTCCAGCGCCTTAGGGAACCTTTCGCGCTGTTCCACGTTTCTTGCCCGGAAAACCGTTCCGCCAGGGGGTGGAGCGCTGTTCGGCCCGCGCCTGCCGCGGGCGACCGCAACAAGGAGAAACGGCATGTCCAACGGATTGTTCTCATCCCGCAACAAGAGCCTTCGCAAGGGCCTTCAGGAAGATGCGCGGGCCGTCGAGGAGCAGATCGCCGATCTGCGCGAAGAAATCGCGTCCCTCGCCAGCCTGCTGGCCAATGACGCCGCCAGCGGGGCGAGTGGTCTGCGCAAGAAGGCGCGCGCGGCCAAGGACGAAGCACGCGATGCCGCTTACGACCTGAAGGACCGCGCGCAGAGCGACATCCGCGACATGATCTCCGCCGGCGAGGAGATTCTCGCCGATTTCCAGGCCCGCTATCGTGACTCCGGACAGCGTGCCCGCAAAGCCGTGAAGGAGCACCCGCTCGCCACCCTCGGCGTCGCGGCCGCTGCCGGCTTCGTTCTGGCCGCTCTGCTGCGGCGCTGATCCGTCCTCACACGATCCCGGGATGCCATTCGGCATCCCTTTTCAATTGGAGCGCAAAAGGCATGCTTTCACTGGGGGCTATTCTCGTTCAGAACCTCGTCACCCGCGTCACCGACCGTGTCGACGAGACGGTGGATATTGCCAAGCGCAATGCCATTGCCGGCGCGCTCATCGGCCTCATGCTCTTCACCGCCTACGGGCTTTGCGTGGTGGCCGGCGCGATCGCCCTGGCGCACCGTTATGGTGCCGTGCCGGCCCTTTTCGGTCTTGCCGGCGGCTTCCTGGTTCTGGCGCTGCTCGTGCTTCTCGTCGTCACCATGCGCAACAGGCGGGAGCGGGAGCTTCGCCGCATCCGCCGCCAGCAGCTTGCCGCGCGGCGCGACCTGATGGCGGCGGCGGCCACGATGGCGACGCGCAAACCCTTCGCCGCCACCGCCGTCGCGCTCGCGCTCGGTTTCCTCCTCGCACCGAAATCCCGCCGCGACGACTGATCCCTCAGAGCGGCATGCGGATGACGGCGGTCACGCCCTTCGGCAGATATTCCACATGCACGTTGCTGCCGAGGATCTTGTCGAGGCTGCGCTCGATCAGGATGGAGCCGAAGCCCCGCCGTCCGTTCGGATTGACCGGCGGCCCGCCCACTTCGTGCCAGGTCATGTTGAGCACGCTCTGTCCGTCCTCATTCATCACGCGGGCAGTGATCACCACCTTGCCGGTGCGCACCGAAAGCGCACCGTATTTGCGGGCATTGGTGGCAAGTTCATGCAGCACGAGGCCAAGCCCGACGGCCTGGTCCGGCCCGAGTTCCACCTCGTCCTTGTGGATTTCCACCTGGCTTTCATAGTCGATCGCATAGGGCATGATCTGCTTTTGCAGCAGCATCTTGAGGTGGATGACACCCCACTCGTGATCGCTGAGCAGGCCATGGGCCTCGGAAAGCGACTGCAGACGGCCGGCGAAGGCATCCATGAATTCGACCGGATCGCTCGTCTGGCGCAATGTCTGGCGGGCGAGCGATTGCAGCATGGCAAGCGTGTTCTTGACCCGGTGGTTCAACTCGCGCAGCAGGAGACGGGTGCGTTCGGAGGCAAGCTGCCCGTCGGTGACATCCACATTGATGCCAAGGAAAACCGTCGGCCGGCCCTCCGCATCCCATTCATGCACGCGGCCGCGACCGAGCAGCCAGCGGCCGGATTTGGCGGTCCGGAACAGGCCGTCATACTCATTGCCCGAGGCCAGCGCCGCGCGCAGGCGATCGATGGTGACCTTGCGGTCCGCCGGATGCACGGCGGTGAAGAACCTGCGTGCGCTCATCGGCCTTGCCGGCCGCACGCCGAGCATCTTGTAGAATGTCTCGTTGCCCGAGACGACACCGGTCGACAAGTCCCAGAGCCAGCTTGCGACATTGGCTGCGTCGAGCGCCGATGCATGACGTTTCTCATCGCGTGAAAGCGCCTCGGCGGCAAGCATGCGCCGCCGGGCCTCCTCCTTCTGCCGGATCAGGATCGCGGCAAGCGAGGCAAGGCGCACGAGCTGCTGCGGCAGGCCGTCGGGGATGGCTGCGCGCGGCTGCGTATCCGCGACGGCGACGGTACCGATCGGCTGTCCTTCGATGAGGATGGGCGCGCCGGCATAAAACCGCATCTTCGGCTCGCCGGCAACGCTCGGCAGATCGCAAACGCGAAGGTCGGAACGGGCGTCCGGGACGATGAGAGGCGTGCGCGCGCTCTCGGCGATCATGCGCGCGCAGAAGGTCTCCAGCGAGGAGGCACGGATTTCCGGCGTGCCCTTGCGCGCCAGGAACCATTGATCCGTACGGCCAAGCAGCGTGACAAAGGCGAGCGGGGCGGAAAACAGCCCCGCTGCAAGCCCGGCAATATCGTCGAAGTCGGAATCGGGGCCGATAAACACCGGCATAGCGGCGTCGAGCGCCGCCAGGCGATCCGGAGACTCCAGAACCGCTGCGACATTGGATGGCAATGGCAGAACATTGTTCTTCATGCGTCTTCGGTATGCGATTCCGCGTCCATTTTCACCCCCGGCCCGGCCGTCAGACGCCTTTTCGCCCCTATCCCCTTAAATGTTTCCGCCACCCGCGGGCTGCGGGCGGCCGGATATTGCTTTCATCAGGAGGCGAAGGCGCGCGAGGTGATCGGCGCGGAAACCGCATCGGGCCCGTAGTCGCTTTCGCCGCTCACCTTCAAAAGCTCCTGCAGGCGCTGACGCGCGCGGTTGACGCGGCTCTTGATCGTACCGAGCGCACAGCCGCAGATTTCCGCCGCTTCCTCATAGGAGAAGCCCGACGCGCCGACAAGGATGATCGCCTCGCGCTGCTCGTCCGGCAGCTTTTCCAGCGCCTTCTTGAAGTCCTGCATGTCGAGCGAGCCGTACTGCGAGGGATGCTGCGCCAGATTCTCGGTGAAGATGCCGTCGGTGTCCTGCACCTCGCGGCCGCGCTTGCGCATCTTGCTGTAGAGTTCGTTGCGCAGGATGGTGAAGAGCCAGGCCTTCATATTGGTGCCCATCTCGAACTGTTCCTGCTTGGCCCAGGCCTTCATGATCGTGTCCTGCACGAGGTCGTCGGCCTGATCGTGCCGGCCGATCAGCGAAATGGCGAAGGCGCGAAGGCTCGGAAGAACCGCCAGCAGTTCCCGCTTGAACGTCGTCTGTCCTTGATCCATCGCGTCCTCACTCGGCCCTTTGGGCGCTGCTTTCGACAGCGTCCAATTTTTCGAGAAGGTCCAGGAACCTCTGGGGAAGCGCTTCGTCCTGTACCGAATGGTAGAAGGCGCGCAGCTTCGTTGCGATCTGGGCATTCGGGTCGCCCGCCTTGGCGAGAGGCTCTCGTTCGCCTGCTTTTTTTTCCACGCTATTCACTCTTGGCAACTCTCATTTCTCCATCCCCGCCCTGGTGACGAATTCGGCGTGGAAATGCAGGGTATCAAAAAAAGTTCCCCCTTCTGGAACCTAAATTTCATTTCCGCGTTCAAATCGTCAACTGCCAATGCAGCAAACCATGACCCAGGGGGACAATATGCCTATTTCCGACCGCATCGGTCCACATCTTCCGGCGCTGCGCCGTTATGCGCGCGCCCTGACGGGAACCCAGCCTTCCGGCGATGCCTATGTCGCCGCCACGCTCGAAACCATTCTCATCGATCCGTCCGTCATGCCGGAAGGCGAAGACGACAAGGCAAGGCTGTTCGGCCTTCTCAGCCGCATCATTTCCTCTCTTCCCGTATCCATGAGCCGCGCCGCCGGCTCCATCGTTCCCGGCACCGAGGTGCCGTTCGATCTTTCCGGCGTGCCGCCGCTCGGTCGCCAGGCGCTGCTCCTGGCGACGGTGGAAGGCTTCACGGTCGAGAAGACGGCGGAAATCCTCGAGGCCGAAACGGAAATCATCCGCGCATTGCTCGATACCGCCTTCGCGGAAATCGCCGCCCAGGCGGAAACCGGCATCATGATCATCGAGGACGAGCCGCTGATCGCGCTCGATCTTGCACACATGGTCAATGGCATGGGCCACCGGGTGACCGGCATCGCCCGCACCCAGGCGGAGGCCGAAACGCTCTGGAGCGACAGCCGGCCGGGCCTGGTGCTCGCCGACGTGAGGCTCGCCGACGGCAGCTCCGGCATCGACGCGGTCAATACGATCCTCTCGCGCACGGATATCCCCGTCATCTTCATCACCGCCTATCCCGAACGGCTGCTGACGGGCGAGCGGCCGGAGCCGGCCTTCCTCGTCTCCAAACCGTTCAACCCGGAACAGGTGAAGGTCCTCATCAACCAGGCCCTTCTCTTCACCCCGCAAGCGCGCGCCGCGGCCTGATCTTGCTCCCGGACGGCCGCAGCGGCGGCGCGGCTGGCGGCGGTGGGAGGCACGCCCACCGCCGCCTTTTCTTTGGCCATCGCCCATTGCCCGCAAAAGAAAACAGCCAGCGCCGGGGAGGCACTGGCTGCTTGAGTATCCACGGACCGGAGGGGGACACGGTGTCGTGGTGATCACCAGTCGAGGGCCTCGCATTTGGGGGATATGCGCAGACCGGTGACGACAACAGAACACCGGACCCTGCGACTTGGTTCCCGACGGTTGCAAATTTTTCGGATTTTTTAACCGATGGCTTCGAGCTCCGCCCGATGGCGGTTGAGCGCCAGGAAACGGCGGTAGTCGCGATCGTATCCTGCCTTGCGGGCCGGGTCGGGCACGAACGCCTGCGCGCCCGGATACATGTTCCGTCCCGCCGCCGGAAGGGCCGCGTGCAATCCGCCGGCCACCCCGGCCGCCATCGCCGTGCCGAGCAGCACCGCGTCGTCCGTCCGCGGCACCACCAAGCGGCAACCGGTGACGTCGCGGTAAAGCTCCATCAGAAGCGGATTGCGCCCGTGGCCGCCGGTGGCATGCAGCGTATCGAGCGGGTAGCCGCATTCCCCGAGCTTTTCGAGAATATGGCGGATACCGAGCGCGATGGCGACGCAGGTGCGCCAGTAAAGCCGGCAAAGCCCGTCGAAGGACGCATCGAGCGCAAGGCCGCTGATCACCCCGAGAGCATGCGGATCGGCAAGCGGCGAACGGTTGCCATGGAAATCGGGCAGCACATGCAGGCGCGCGGCGAAGGCCTCGCCCTCCAGCTCCCGCAGTTCGCGGATGCGGGCGATGATGCGCGCGTGGTTTTCCGCCGACGGCTCTCCGCCGGCGCTGTGCGCGCGCACCACATGATCGAGCAGTGCGCCGGTCGCGGACTGGCCGCCCTCGACCAGCCAGAGATCGGGCAGAACCGCCTCGTAATAGGGCCCCCAGATGCCGAAACCGAATTTTTTCTCGCGCGCCAGGGCCACGATGCAGCTCGACGTGCCGCCGATGAGGGCAAGCTGGCGCTCCAGCGTTTCCGGCTCGCCGGCAAAGGGGCCGAGCACGCCGAGCGCACCGGCATAGGCATCGATGAGGCCGGCCGCCACGATGCATTGCGGGTCGAGACCGAGCTCGCCGGCGGCCGCCGGCGTGAGCGACCCAACGGCTTTTCCGATCGGCAACGTGCCTTCCGGCAGCGCTCCGCGCTCGCGCACGTCCTCAAGCCCGATCGCCCGCAGGAAGCTCGCATTCCACGGCGCCTGCTCGTGGGAAAGGTAATTCCACTTCGCCGTCATCGTGCAGCGCGAGCGGGCGTTGGAGCCGGTCGCCCGCCAGGTGACGAAGTCGGCAAGGTCGAAGAAATATCCTGCCCGCGCCCATTCCTCCGGCCGGTGCCGTTTCAGCCACATCAGCTTTGGCATCTGCATTTCCGGCGACATGACGCGCCCGGAATGGGCGAGCACCGGATGCTCCGTCGCCGTGCACAGGTCCGCCTGTTCGAGCGCGCGATGGTCGAGCCAGACGATGGTGTCCCAGCGCGCCTCCGTTCCACCGGAAACCGCGAGCGGCCGCCCGGCCCTGTCCCGCACGACCAGCGAGCAGGTGGCATCTACCCCGAATGCGGCGATACGATCGGCCGTGGCGCCCGCAATGGCGCAGGCTCCCCTCACCGCGGTGCAGACCGCCCGCCAGATATCCTCCGAATCGTGCTCGGCATGGTCCGCGCTCGGCCGGCGCATGGCGATCGGATGCTCCGCCCGCCCGAGCAAGCTGCCGCTCCGGTCAAACACGCCGGCACGGGCACTGCCCGTGCCGATGTCCACCGCAACGATCAGATTGCGCATCAAGTTTATTTCCCGCCGACCTCTTCGCTGCGGACAAACTGTAACAATTCCCGCATGTCGTCAAACAGCACATCGGGGTGGAGGTCGAGCAGGGTTTCGCGATGACGCGGCGTTCGCGCATGGGCGCCGCCGGTAAAGGCGAAGACCCGCATGCCGGCCGCCTTCGCCGCCGCAATACCGGCCGGGCTGTCCTCCACGACGACGCAGCCGCCGGGCGCAGCGCCCATCGCCGCGGCGGCGTGCAGGAAGAGATCGGGCGCCGGCTTGCCCCGCGCAACCATGGTGGCGCTGAAGATGTTCGGCTCGAAACGATCGATGAGGCCGGTGACGGACAAAGACAGGCGGATGCGCTCCGGCTGGCTGGACGAAGCGACGCAATGGGCGATGCCAAGCCCGTCGATCGTCTCGGCTATGCCCTCGATCGGCCGAAGCTCGGCCCGGAAGCGCCCATAGAGCGCCTTGCGCATCGCTTCCAGAAAAGCCGTGTCGATGGCAAGGCCGTAGTCGTCATGCAGGATTTCCGACATGCTTTTCAAGCTGCGTCCAAGGAAGCGCTCATAGGCCTCCTCCTCGCTCATTGCCACGCCGGCGGCCGCGAGCGCCTCGACAAGCACGGCGATCGAGATCGGCTCGCTGTCGACGAGCACGCCGTCGCAATCGAAGATGACCAGTTCTGTCGCTTTGGCGGCCATGACATTCCGTTCCGTGTTCCGGTTACGTCCTACTGTCTGCCCCCTGTGTTGGAAAGCCCCGAATCGCTCGGGATTTCCTCAATCTGCAAGCGTGCCGGCGAGATAGCGCTTCATGGTCGCCCGCGTCCCGTTCTGCTGGAGGGATCGAAGGGCATTGGCGAAGCGCTTGCGGAAGAGGTCGGAAGCCGCGACGGTGCCGAAAATGTCCTTCAGCTCCAAGAAGGCATCGGGATTGCCCTTCGCCGCCGTGGCCGCAGCGTGGATGCGGTCGATATTCGGATCGTTGAAGACGATGCTGCCGCCGCTGTCGCTGGTGCCTGCCAGATAGTGGCACCAGAGTGCCGAGACGAGCGACAGGCCGACGACATCCTCGCCGCGCGACAGACGGTCGGCGGTCGAAGGCAGGATGAATTTCGGCTGGCGGTTGGAGCCGTCCTGCGCCAGGCGCGGGATCGTGTCGGCGATCTTCGGATTGGAGAATCGGTGCTCGATCAGCGCGAAATAGTCGTTGAGGTCGGTGTCCGGCACAGGCGGGATGACGGGAATGATCTCCTCCCGCTCAAGCTTGGCGAGGAAGGCGCGGATATCCGCATCCTCCATCGCCTCATGCACGAAATGGATATCGAGCAGCGCCGCAGGATAGGCGATCGCCGCGTGGCCGCCGTTGAGAATGCGGATCTTCATATGCTCGTAGGGTGCGACGTCCGACACGAACTGCACGCCGACCTTTTCCAGCGCCGGGCGCCCCTCCGGGAAGCGGTCCTCCAGCACCCATTGCTTGAACTCCTCGCAGAAGACCGGCCAGGCATCGTCGATGCCGTATTCGTCCGCCACGATGCCGATCTCGCGGGCGCCGGTCGCCGGCGTGATGCGGTCGACCATGCCGTTCGGGAAGGCGACATTGGCGTCGATCCAGTCGGAAAGCGCCGGGTCGAAAAGGCGCGCAAGGCCGGAAACGGCCGCATGCGTGACCTCGCCATTGCCCGGAATATTGTCGCAGGACATCACCGTGTAGGGTGCAATGCCCCGTTCCCTGCGGGCCTTGAGACCGGCGAGGATGAGCCCGAAGACGGTTTTCGGGTCGTCCGGGCTTGCCGCATCGGCAGCGATGGCAGGATGCGCCGGATCGAAGACGCCGGAGGCCGGATCGATGAAATAACCGCCCTCGGTGATCGTCAGCGAGACGATGCGGATCGCCGGATCGGCAAGCTGGGCGATGGTAGCCGCCGCATTGCCTGGCGCCAGATAACCGATCATCGCGCCGGTGACGCGCGCACCCGAGCGGTTGTTGTCCTGCTCGACCACGGTCGTCAGGAAATCCTGCCCGGCGAGTTTTTCACGCATCGCCGCATCGGAAGGCAGGACGCCGGCGCCGATGATCGCCCAATCGTGGTCGAGACCGAGATTGAACAGGTCGTCGAGATAGACCGCCTGATGCGCCCGGTGGAAATTGCCGACGCCGAAATGGACGATGCCCGCAGCAAGGCCCGAGCGTTCATAGGCGGGAACGCCTGCGGTCCCGGCGATCTCCGTAAGATTGGCGAGCGACAGTTTCGTGGTCATGGTCCATTCCTTCCGGTTGTCCGGGTCCTTGCTTTGCCTTCATCCGCGCCTGCGGGCCTCAGCTCATCCAGTTGCCGCCGTCGACATTGTAGGTCTGCGCGACGATGTAGTTGCTCTCTGCCGAGGCGAGGAAGATCGCCATTCCCGTCAGGTCCTCCGCGGTCCCCATGCGGCCGAAGGGCACCTCCGCGCCGACCAGGCGCTTCTTCTCGCCGAGCGGACGGTTCTCGTATCTGGCGAAGAGCGCGTCGACGCCGTCCCAGTGCTCGCCGTCGACAACGCCCGGCGCGATGGCATTCACGTTGATGCCGTGTTTGATGAGGTTGAGTCCGGCCGACTGGGTGAGGCTGATGACCGCCGCCTTGGTGGCGCAGTAGATAGCCACGAGCGCCTCGCCGCGCCGTCCGGCCTGGCTCGCCATGTTGATGATCTTGCCGCCGCGGCCCTGCGCGATCATCTGCTTCGCCGCCGCCTGCAGCGTGAAGAGCGTGCCGGCGACATTGATCGAGAACAGCCTGTCGTAGCTCTCGCGCGTGATCTCGACGATCGGCGCCAGATCGAAGAGGGCGGCATTGTTGACGAGGATGTCGATGCCGCCCGCCTCCTTGACGCAGGCCGCAATCGCCGCGTCGATGGAGTCCTGCCGCGTCACGTCCATCTCGACCGCATAGGCCGCCGGACCGATCTCCCGCGCCGCGCCCCGCGCCCGCTCGATATTGATATCGGCGATGGCGACGCGAGCGCCCTCCCGGATATAGGCCTCGGCAAAGGCCCGGCCGATGCCCCTTGCCGATCCGGTGATCAGCGCGCTCTTGCCGTCCAGTTTTTTCATCTTGCTGCCTTCCCGTTCTCGTCGAAGCGATGGATGCGGGCATCATCCGGCGTGAGGAAGACGGTATCGCCGTGCGAGACGATGAAATCGCCACCCGCGCGCACCGTCAGCATGCCGATCCCCTCGACGTTGACATGCAGGAACGTATCGGAGCCGAGATGCTCGGCGACACCGACGATCCCCTTCCAGGTGCCGCTCTCCTTCGACAGCCGGATATGCTCAGGCCGGATGCCGATCGTCGGCGCATGCCAGGGACCTGCCGCCTCGCCCTTGACGAAGTTCATCCGCGGCGAGCCGATGAATCCGGCGACGAAGAGATTGTCGGGCTTGTTGTAGAGATCGAGCGGCGAGCCCACCTGCTCGATATTGCCGGCATTCAGCACCACGATCTTGTCGGCCATGGTCATGGCCTCCACCTGGTCGTGGGTGACATAGATCATCGTGGTCTTGAGCTGCTGGTGCAGTTCGCTGATCTCAAGCCGCATCGTGCCGCGCAGCGCTGCATCGAGGTTCGACAGCGGCTCGTCGAAAAGAAAAGCCGACGGTTCGCGCACAATCGCCCGGCCGATGGCCACGCGCTGGCGCTGACCGCCGGAAAGTTGCCCCGGCCGCCTTTCCAGATAGTTGGTGAGGTTCAGCACGCGTGCGGCTTCCGTCACCTTCTTCTCGATCACGTCGGGGCTCACCTTCGCCATTTTCAGCGGGAAGGCGATATTGTTGCGTACGCTCATATGCGGGTAGAGCGCGTAGGACTGGAAGACCATGGCCAAGCCGCGCTTTGCCGGCGCCGCCGCCGTCACGTCCTTGCCGTCGATCTCGATCGTGCCGGAGGAGGTGTCCTCCAGTCCGGCGATGAGGCGCAGCAACGTGGACTTGCCGCAGCCCGACGGGCCGACGAAGACGACGAACTCGCCGTCCTCGATGGTCAGGTCGATGCCGGGAATGACCTGCGTCGCGCCGAAGGACTTGTTGACCTTTTTCAGGATGATCTTGCCCATGAGTTCCCTCCCCTTACTTCACGGCGCCGAAGGTCAGGCCGCGGACAAGCTGCTTCTGCGAGAACCATCCCATGATGAGGATGGGGGCGATGGCGAGCGTGGATGCCGCCGACAGTTTCGCCCAGAACAGGCCCTGCGGGCTGGAGAACGAGGCGATGAAGGCCGTCAGCGGCGCCGCGTTCGTGGTGGTGAGGCGGATCGTCCAGAAGGATTCGTTCCAGGCGAGGATGATGTTGAGAAGGAGCGTCGAGGCGATGCCCGGCACCGCCATCGGCGTCAGCACATGGACGATCTCCTGCAACAAGCCGGCGCCGTCCATGCGGGCCGCTTCCAGGATCTCGCCGGGGATCTCGCGGAAATAGGTGTAGAGCATCCACACGACGATCGGCAGGTTGATCAGCGTCAGCATGATGGTGAGGCCGAAGCGGGTATCGAGCAGCCCGGTATCGCGGAAGATGAGGTAGATCGGCACCAGAACGGCGACGGCCGGCATCATCTTGGTCGACAGCATCCACATCAGGATGTCCTTCGTCCGGCGCGTCGGCGAGAAGGCCATGGACCAGGCCGCGGGGATTGCCACCAGCAGCGCCAGCAGTGTCGAACCGACGGAGATCACCACCGAGTTCATGAAGGGCTTGAAATAGTCGCGCTGGGTATGCACCGTCACATAGCTTTCCAGCGTGAAGGACGGGATCAGGTTGAACCCCTTGATCGCTTCCGGCTCGGTCTTCAACGACGTGATGATCGTATAGAGGATCGGGAAGAAGATGATCAGCGCGACGATCCAGGCAGCTGTCGTGGCTACGACCTTGTGGCGTGTCGAAACGGCTCGTGCCATGGTCTTTCCTCCTACTTGTCCAGGTTCTTGCCGACGGCGCGCATCAGGAAGATGGCGACGATATTGGCAAGGATGACGGCGATGATGCCCCCGGCCGAAGCCCCGCCGACGTCGTAGCCGAGCAGCGCGGTGCGGTAGATCAGGAAGGCAAGGTTGGTCGATGCATAGCCCGGCCCGCCATTGGTGGTGACGAGGATTTCCGCATAGACGCCGAGCAGGAAGATCGTCTGGATGAGGATGACGACGGTGATGGCGCGGGAAAGGTGCGGCAGCGTCAGATAGATGAAGCGGCTCACAAAGCCCGCCCCGTCCATCTCGGCCGCCTCCTTCTGCTCGCCGTCGAGGGATTGCAGCGCGGTCAGGAGGATGAGCGTCGCGAAGGGCAGCCACTGCCAGGCGACGATGATGATGATCGACAGGAGCGGGAACTGGGCGAACCAGTCGATCGGCTGGAAGCCGAGCGCCCGGTTGATATCCGCCAGCACCCCGTAGCCCGGATGCATGATCATGTTCTTCCACACCAGCGCCGCCACCGGCGGCATGACGAAGAAGGGCGAGATGATCATGATGCGCACGATCCCCTGCCCCCACATCGGCTGGTCGAGCAGAAGCGCGATCGCGATGCCGCCGACGACAGTGATCAGGAGCACGCCGCCGACGATCAGAAGCGTGTTCCAGATCGACTGGAAGAAGGCGGGATCGGTGTAAAAGTATTGGTAGTTGAACAGTCCCGCCCAGCTGACATTCGCCGGGTTGAGGAGATTGTAGTTCTGGAACGAGAACCACAGCGTCATCGCCAGTGGCACGATCATCCAGATCAGAAGCAGGCCCACCGAGGGCGTCAGCATCAGCCGCGCCAGGCCGCGCGTATTTTCCGTTGCCATGATTTCCTCCCGAGAGCCGGTGCGGCCGGCCGATGCCGTCAGATCACATATTCCGCGGCAAAGCTGCTCCTCATCCCCTTGCCGGGAACCCTCTCCTTGCAGACGGGGAGAAGGAAAAAACGGCGAGCCCGTCACGCCTCGCCCATCTACGGGGAGGGGATGCCGGCAGGCAGATAAGGGGCAACCGCCGAAAATATCACCCGTTCAGCGGCTGCCCGGAACGCATTCCGGGCAGCCTGTCCTTGAGGAGGAGGAGGCTTACTTGATATAGCCGGCGCGGGTCATCTCGCGCACCGCCGTCGTCTGGGCCTGTGCCAGCGCATCGTCCACCGAGGACTGGCCGGCGAGCACGGCGGAGAAGAGCTGGCCGACCGTGGTGCCGAGACCCTGGAATTCAGGGATCGCCACGAACTGGCCGCCCGTATAGGGCACCGGCTTGACGGAAGGCTTGGTGATGTCGGCCGCGTCCATCGCCGCAAGGGTCGGCGCTGCGAAGGGCGCTTCCTTCTCGTATTCGGCGTTCTTGTAGAGCGAGGTGCGCGTGCCCGGAGGAACGTTCGCCCAGCCTTCCTTGCTGGCGACGAGTTCGGTATAGCCCTTGCTGGTGGCCCAGGCGATGAACTTCTGCGCGGCTTCCGCCTTGGTCGAGCTTGCCGGCACGGCAAGGTTCCACGACCACAGCCAGTTGCCGTGGTTGCCGTTGCCCGTATCCGGGAAGATCGCATAGCCGACCTTGTCGGCGACCGTCGAATCCTTCGGATTGGAGACGAAGGAAGCGGCGACCGTCGCGTCGATCCACATGCCGCACTTGCCCTGCTGGAACAGCGTCAGGTTTTCGTTGAAGCCGTTGGAGGAGGCGCCCTGCGGGCCCGCATCCTTCATCATGTCGACGTAGAACTGGAGGGATGCCTTCCATTCCGGCTGGTCGAACTGCGGCTGCCAGTTTTCATCGAACCACCGGCCGCCGAAGGAATTGTTGAGCGCGGTGAGGAACGCCATGTTCTCGCCCCAGCCGGCCTTGCCGCGAAGGCAGATGCCGTTGATGTCGGCGCTGCGGTCCGTGATCTTGCGGGCGGCATCGCCGATGAATTCCCAGGTCGGGGAATCCGGCATGGTAAGGCCGGCCTTCTCGAAGAGGTCCTTGCGGTACATGATCATGGCCGATTCGCCGTAGAACGGCGCGGCATAGAGCTTGCCGTCGACCGAAAGGCCGCCGCGGATCGCCGGCAGAAGATCGTCGACGTCATAGTCGGCGCCGAGCCCGTCGAGCGCGACGAGCCAGCCCTGCTTCGCCCAGATCGGAACCTCGTAATTGCCGATCGTGACGATGTCGTACTGGCCGCCCTTGGTCGCGATGTCGGTCGTGACGCGCTCGCGCAGCACGTTTTCCTCGAGCGTCACCCACTCGAGCTGGATATCCGGATTCTTGGCGGCGAAATCGTCCGTCAGGCCCTGCATGCGGATCATGTCGCCGTTGTTGACGGTGGCGATGGTCAGGGTTTCCGCATTGGCAAAACCGCACAGCAGAGCAGCCGAGCTAACGCCCAGCAGAAGGGTCCTCAAATTCATGTCTTCCTCCCAGAAAGGTATTGAGCATTTGCTTTGCTCATGGGCAATTACTCACACATTGGCGCGGAAAGTCAATACCAATCCTTGCGACGGCATGCAGCGCGCCGCAGGCGCCTTGAATCTCAACGGGAATTTCTGGAAAAATGGCGCCGGAAACGCCTGTTCAGGCCGACAGCAGGTAGCGGGCCGTGGCTTCGTCGGTGATGACACCGTTGATCATGCGCCCGCGCAGGGCCGCGAGCAGCGCCGCATATTTGCGCTTGCCCTTGGCAAGGCCGATGACGGTGGTCGTCTCACGCGGCGGCAGCGGCACGGAGGCGACACGCTCGTTGATACTGCCCTTGAGGAGCCGGCCGTCACGGTCGAACATCCAGCCGCAGATCTCGCCGGCCGCACCCTCCTCCATCAGTTCCGCCATTTCCTGCGGATCGAGGAAGCCGTCGAGACAGAGCGGCGCGTCCGCGCCGAGCTCGCCGATACCGACGAAGGCGACATCCGCCTCGCGGCCGAGCTGCAGCGTCGATTGCACGAGGCTCTGCTTGTGCAGGAGGTCGCGCTCCTCGGTGGAGGAGACGAGAACGGGGAGCGGCATCGGATAGTGCCGGGCCTTGACCGCATCGGCCATAGAGAAGATGACGTTGTAATAGGCGGCCGAGCCGTCCGGCCCGATATTGCCGGTCAGCGACATGATGCGGTGCTGCGGGCATTCCATCGCGGGAAGCTGGTCGATCGCCGCCTTCAGCGTCCGCCCCGTTCCCACGGCCAGCACGATCGGCTCGGATTTCTTCAGCCAGCGCTCGATTTCCGCCGCCCCGGCCTCCGCGATGCCGATGGTTGTCGAGGTGGAGCCCGGATCGCCCGGAACGATATCGACATGCACAAGCCCGAATTTCTTGCGCAACTCCTCGCCCAGTTCCAGGCATTCGGCGATCGGATGGTCGAGCCGCACCTTGATCAGCCGCTCGGCGACGGCCAGCGACACGAGCCGCTGCGCGGATTGGCGCGAAATGCCCATGGCGGTCGCGATCTCGTCCTGCGTGCGGCCCGCGACGTAGTAAAGCCAGCCGGCCCTTGCCGCATCGTCAAGCCGCCCGGCTGTTTCCGTCCGCTTCGCCATTGGTTACCCCGATCGTTTCATGAGATTTGCTGCATGTTTTCATGCGGCCTGTCAAACGGCATGTGATGGCGCAGCCGGAACAGACGGGACTGCCCGGCGGCGCCGAGGGCAAGAAAAGATAACCTGGAAAATCATGTTTTATTTCGCCAGACCCTTTGGAAAACCGGCATTCCTCTCGAACTTTTACCGTTTGATAAAAAAATGAACCTGAGTTACCGTTCCCATATTCAAAAAGCCCACGCGAATGGGAGATAACTATGGGAACGACGCAATCTGGGATCCATCGGGGGCGTCTTGCGCCTGCCGAATACGAGACGAACTTCTCCGACCTCCATCCGCGCCTCGACGATCACGAGGCCCTGGTCGCCGCCGACCGCTGCTATTTCTGTCATGACGCGCCGTGCATGACGGCCTGTCCCACCTCCATCGACATTCCGCTGTTCATTCGCCAGATCTCGACGGGCAATCCGATCGGCTCGGCCAAGACCATCTTCGACCAGAACATCCTCGGCGGCATGTGCGC
>Ga0182742_1000782_pt1 | contig 46359 bp, 45 predicted proteins | sample eDN5th37CBELigMG_FD_128880 | JGI IMG/M metagenome (GOLD analysis project Ga0182742, IMG submission 128880) | Enriched Miracle-Growth compost microbial communities from Emeryville, California, USA - eDNA 5th pass 37_C BE-Lig MG (version 2)... ... | reverse complement strand
CGCTGCACTGAGTGGGCACACCGCCAACTTCTACACCGGGTGCGCAGTCGTGGGGGTCGAGGCGGGTCTCACGCTAGAGCACCTGGATACCACTACCGTGACTTTCCGCAGGCTCACCGAGACGGAGATTCATCGGTACGTTGCACGCGAGAAGCCCTTCGATTGCGCGGGCGGGTTCAAGGTGGAAGCGCTCGGCATCACCTTGTTCGAAAGCGTCGATAGCAGCGACCCCACCGCGCTCATTGGCCTCCCTCTGATCTGGCTTTCGAGCGCCCTGCGCCAGGCCGGCTACCTCCTGCCTTGACGTTTGTGGGTCGTTCTTCATGAACGGGGGGCGCCTGCGCGGGCGGCGGCTCACTCGAGAAGTTACTTGGGAGGCACCGGCCGTAAGACCGGTCCATCGGGGCCTCGGGCGAACGCATCCCTGCGTTCGCACGTGCCTCCCAGGTAACTTCTCGAGCGATCCACCGCCTTTCGGGGTGGGTGGCGTTCATGAAGAACGGCGCGCGGTGCGGGATGTGAGCGTGTCGATTACGGAGGAGAGTTCGGGTGGGAGCGGAGCGCTCGCGCTGAATGTGCCGCCGTGGGCTCCCTGCGGCCATTCGAAGCTGACACTGTGGGCGTGCAGGAACATGCGGGTCAGGCCGAGGGATTTCATCGCTGCGTTGAAATCCTCGTCGCCGTACTTGTCGTCGCCGGCGACCGGGTGACCAACGTGTGCCGTGTGAACTCGGATCTGGTGAGTGCGGCCGGTGTGCAGGGAAACCTCGAGCAACGTCGCCTTCTTGCCGAACCATTGGATGGGGCGGAATTCGCTGAGGGCTTCCTTGCCGGAAGAGTGCACGCGAACGTGGCGTTCGCCGCCGCTGCGGGTGTCGGTTCGTAGGGGCTGATCGATTTTGGTGTGGCCCAGGTTCCAGTGGCCTTTCACTAGCGTGAGGTAGCGCTTCTCGACCATGCCTTCGCGCATTAGCTCGTGAAGCGTGCGAAGCGCGCTGCGCTTTCTCGCTACGAGGAGGCAGCCGCTGGTTTCGCGGTCCAGGCGGTGGACCAGTTCGAGCTCTTCCTTCGGGCGCATCGCACGGAGGGCTTCGATGACGCCAAAGCTGAGGCCGCTGCCACCGTGCACTGCGATGCCGGCGGGTTTGTCCAGAACGAGAAGGCGTGGGTCCTCGGTCACGATGGAGGAGCGCACCGTTTCCAGGAGCTGGGCCGGCATGCGTGGTGGCTGCCCAGGTGCGGGCTCCGGATCGAGACGCACAGGCGGGACGCGCACTATGTCGCGCTCCTGCAACCTGTGTTCGGGGCCGGCGCGCTTGCCGTTCACGCGAACTTCGCCCTTGCGGACGATGCGGAACACGCGGCTGCGCGGAAGGCCTGGAAGCAGGCGCATGAGGAACTGGTCGAGCCGCGTGCCGGCGGCCTCCGGATCGACCTCGACCTGGCGGACGCCGGTGGCGCGGACGCCCGGCTGTGGCTCTGTCACCTCAACCTCGTCGTAAATTGTTGTTTCTACAGCGGTCTCGCGAGTATACTCGCGCGTCCGCCTGGGATTACCGGCGGCACACAATGGTCGGCGCTCAAGTCCGGTGCAGCAGGTCGCTCCAAGAACCTGGCCGGGTGCAAAGCCGCCGCATGTTAGTTGGTCCTCCCAATAGAGGCCATCGCAATTGGGCCGACAAGCCAGCGCAGCCTGCGTCGAGATCTCCAGATGAGATTCCCGGGCGCGCCGTCGGTTGAGAACACGAAGGTTTCCGGCGCACCGCTTGCGAGCGGGCACACACTCAAGTGATTAACGAGTGACTCACGTTCATCCAGCGCCTCCATCCCTGATCAGGAATCTTCGCCGCCGCGAAGGCAGCCGTTCGCTGTCCGCGCAGCCTCCCGTCGCGTGCTCGTCAGCCCCACAACGTCTAGAAGGGGCACATGAAAAGAATGCTCGTCAATGCAACTCAGCAGGAAGAGTTGCGAGTCGCTCTGGTTGACGGACAGAAGCTCTACGATCTCAGTATCGAGCTCACGTCCCGGGAACAGAAGAAAGCCAACATCTACAAAGGAAAGATCTCGCGCGTAGAACCCTCCCTCGAAGCCTGCTTTGTCGATTACGGCGCCCAGCGCCACGGCTTCCTCCCGCTGAAGGAAGTCTCCCGCGAATATTTCCGCACGCAGCCCCAGGGTGGGCGAATGAACATCCGTGAGCTCCTCCACGAGGGGCAGGAGCTCATGGTCCAGGTCGAGAAGGAAGAACGCGGCACCAAGGGCGCGGCCCTCACCACCTTCATCAGCCTCGCCGGTCGCTTCCTCGTCCTGATGCCGAACAACCCCCGCGCGGGTGGCGTCTCCCGCCGCATCGAGGGCGAAGACCGGGACCAGATGCGCGAGGTCATGAACCAGCTCCAGATCCCGGACGGCATGGGCGCCATCGTGCGCACGGCAGGCGTCGGGCGCTCCGTCGAAGAGCTGCAGTGGGACCTGGATAACCTCAAGACACAGTGGGAACAGATCGAGGCGGGCTCCAGGGACCGCCCTGCTCCGTTCCTGGTGTATCGCGAAAGCGATGCCGTGACGCGCGCCATGCGCGATTACCTCGGGGACGACATCGGCGAGATCCTGGTGGACGACCCGAGCGCCTTCGAGAAGGCGCAGGCGTACATGCAGCGCTTCTTCCCGGCTGACGCGCAGCGCCGCCTGAAGCTGTACACGGACGACATCGCGCTCTTCACCCGCTTCCAGATCGAGAGCCAGATCGAATCGGCGTACGCGCACAAGGTGCAGCTCCCTTCCGGCGGCAGCATCGTCATCGACTACACCGAGGCGCTGGTTTCCATCGACATCAACTCCGCTCGCGCCACGCGTGGGGCGGACATCGAAACCACCGCCACGAACACCAACCTCGAGGCGGCGGACGAGATCGCCCGCCAGCTTCGAATCCGCGACATCGGCGGCCTCATCGTCATCGACTTCATCGACATGGAGTCGTCCAAGAACCAGCGGGAGGTGGAAGACCGCCTGCGGGATGCGATGAAGGCGGACCGTGCGCGCATCCAGATCGGGCGCCTCTCGCGCTTCGGCCTTCTGGAAATGTCGCGCCAGCGCCTGCGTCCGTCGCTCTCGGACTCGAGCCACATCGTGTGCCCGCGCTGCGTGGGCATCGGCAGCATCCGCAGCGTCGAGTCCATGGCGCTCGCCATCCTGCGCCTGATCGGCGAGGAGCTGCGCAAGGACCGCACGTCGAAGGTCATCGCGCAGGTGCCCGTGGAAGTGGCCACGTACCTCTTCAACGAGAAGCGCGAGTGGCTGCGGACGCTTGAGGACAAGAGCTCGGCGGAGCTCATCATCGTCCCGAACATCCACATGCAGACGCCGGATTACTCGCTGAAGCGAGTCCGCGACGACGAGGCGGAGCTGGCGGAGAACAAGCAGACCAGCTATCTCATGCCCACCCAGCCCGCGGTCGTCGAGCCGGGTTCGGCGCAGGACAAGAAGCCGCAACCGGAAGTGGCCGCCGTGGCCACCATCCTTCCCGCGACGGCAGCGCCGATCGTCGTGCACGAGCCTGTGATTCAGGCTCCGCCGCCGCCTCCGCCGAACATCGGTGTTGTCGGGCGCTTCCGGCGCTGGCTGCTGGGCGATCCGCAGCCGATCCAGGCAACCCCACCGGCCGAACCCGCTGCGGCGACGAGTTCCTCGAGCAGCAGTCACTCACGCCGGGATCGTGGCGAGCGCGGAGATCGCGGGCATCGTCGCGACCGCGACGGGCGGCGCTCCGGTGGCGATCGGGATCGTTCGCATCGTCAGGGCGATGGCGCTCGGCGCGATCGCGAAGCGAGCGGCGAGGGTCGGGATCGTGACCAGGCTCGCGAGGCTCAGCGCGGTGGCGATGGTCATCGCGGCGATCGCAGTCGGGGTCGTGGAGGCGACGGCCGTCAGGCCGAGGGCCGTCAGGAAGGTCGCGGCGGTGAGCAGCGTGCGCACGGCGAGAGCCGGGGTGAGCGCGGCGGCGACCGGAATCGGGATCGTTCCCGCGGCGGCCAGGATCGCAATCGCGAACGTGAGGCTCAGCAGCCGAAGCAGGATGACGCGACCGCAGCCGCTGTGGCGCTCGCCGCTGGCGGGGCTGCGGGAGCCGGCGCGGTAACGGGCGAAGTCAGCACAGGCGCTGGGTCACCGGAGGCCGCTGCCCCGGGTGGCGAAGGCGCCGGTGCGGCGGGAGAGCGCGGCGAGCGCTCCGGTCGCGGTCGTCGTGGACGTCGGCGCGGTCGGCGCGGCGGTGGCGGCGGAGCCGGACGTGAAGGCGGCCAGCGCGCCGGAGGACAGGAAGGCCTGTTCGAAGGCAACGGCGGCCACGAGGGCGATGCGGACGGCAATCGTGCCGAACCGTCGTCCGGCGGCGGCGATGCCGATGGCAATCGCGCGGCGGCCGGCTACGGCAATGGCCGCGAGCACCATCGCGGTCACGAGTCGGAGTCGTCCGGGCAGCGCGAGCACGCGGGGCATCGCGAATCGGAATCGCGCGGTTCCGAGTCGCATGAGGCCGCGCCTCGCGAGCCGCGAGAAGCGGCGGCCCGTGAAGGGGGTTCCCGCGAGTCCGCGCCACGCGAAAACGGGTTGCACGAATCTGGCGCCCGGGAACCCGCGCCTCGCGAAAGCAGCGGCGGTTCGCACGAGCCGCAGCAGCGCCACGATGAGCGACCCCGCGAGCCCCAGCAGCCTCGTCACGAGGAGCACGCCCGCGAGTCGCAGCAGCCTCGTCACGAGGAGCACGCGCGGGAAGCGCAGCAACCGAGGCATGAGGAGCGGCCGCGCGAGCACGCCGCGTCCAGCTCCAGTGGCGAGAGCAGCGCTCCGGCGCGGCACTTCGAACCGGGCGCGCCCTCCTCTTCGGAGAGCTCGTCGGGAGCGGCGCCGAGGCCGTACGTGGTGTGGTCTTCAAGCCCCTCGAGCGGGGCTGGCGGACGCCGGGACGATTAAGCCGTCCCGCACGAAGCCGATGCAAAACGAAACGGGGACCGCGAGGTCCCCGTTTTCGTCAGGAGCGATCGGTGGCGGTTGCCCAACCTGTTGCGCGTACTAACCCGTTGCGCGCCTCAACTCCCTGAGATGCGCGATGAGCCCGCGCGAGGCTTCCTCCACGAGATCCAGCACATGCTCGAATCCCGCCGGGCCGCCGTAGTACGGGTCCGGCACTTCGCCCATGCCGCAGTCCGGCGCGAAATCCAGGAACAGCCGGATGCGATCGCGATACGCCGGCGGCGAGCGCCGACGAAGCACCGAGTAGTTGGCCTCGTCCATCGCGAGAATCAGGTCGAAGCGCTCGAAGTCGGCGGGCTCGATCACGCGTGCGCGCAGCGCCGTCATGTCGTAGCCGCGGCGGCGCGCGGCTTCCTGGGACCGCTCATCCGGCGGGCTCCCGATGTGATAGCCAGCGGTCCCAGCCGAATCCACTTCGATCCGCAGCTCCGGTGCCTCGCGCGCGGCGATCTCCCGAAGCACAGCTTCAGCACTAGGTGAACGGCAAATATTTCCGAGACAGACGAAAAGCACTCTCATGAGTCACACCCGAAAGATGGCTCCGCGCCGGCATGCATCCTCGATCCGACCGGCGTCGATGATCCGACCCGCATCGATCCCCTCAGAGCGATACCCACGGACACGGTTCCGCCTTTGCAACACCCTGCAGAACTGTAACACTCGGCAACAGCCCTGAGGCTTCCGACGGACGTGCAACGTGGTCAGGCCCCTGCTTCGCACGGCGTTGAACGCAGCAAATGCGATTCTCCGTCCGCTCAACGTCGGCATCATCCGCATCGACTCCGGCGGCCCGGGACATCACCCCGCGAGCCCTGAAATTCCCCATGGGATGGTTCTGCCGCGCGCCACCTATTCGCCCTGGCTCGCGGACGACGAGTTCATGCGCTGCTACGAAATCGTGCGGAACAGGACGCTCGTCGACCAGTACCGGTGCTACGAGCTCTGGCAGCTCGGCAGGCAGCTTGCCTCGCTCCCGGGGTCCTTCCTTGAGGTTGGTGTATGGCGCGGAGGCACCGGCTGCCTGCTCGCACATGCCGCGCCTGGCAAGGCGGTTTACCTCGCTGACACCTTCACGGGCGTAGTGAAAGCCGGCACGCAGGACACGCGATACACCGGCGGCGAACACGCGGACACGTCGGAAACCATCGTCCGGGAGCTCGCGGAGGAGCTGGGGGCCACGAACATCCACATCCTGCGCGGAATATTCCCCGAGGACACGGGTGATGAGGTTTCCGGGCCCATCGCCCTGCTCCACTGCGATGTCGATGTTTATTCGTCGGCGAAGGACATCGTGGAATGGGCGATGCCCCGTCTGCTGCCGGGCGCGGTCGTCGTGTTCGACGATTACGGGTTCAGGGGATGCGAAGGCATCACGAGGCTGGTGAATGAAATCAGGGAGCGGCCAGGGTTCCGGTTCGTTCACAACCTGAACGGCCATGCGATCCTGATACACACGGCGCAGTAACCCTCTAGCCTGCATCGACGCGATAGCCCAGCTCGCTGCAGCCTGCGGAGCTACAGAAGGCGCGCCACGACCCTTTCCACATCCTCGGGCGTATTCACATCCGGCCCGGGCGGCTCCACCGCGTCGGCGACGCGGATCTCGAAGCCGTTCTCCAATGCACGGAGCTGCTCCAGCTTTTCGGCCTGCTCGAGCGGCGTCGGTGCGAGAGATGCGAGCCGCAGCAACGCCTCCACCCGATACGCGTAGATGCCGATGTGCCGCCGGGCGCCCGCGAAATTCGTCTGGCTCGCGAGCCCGGACGGCGCCGAGTCGCGATTCCAGGGAATCGGCGCGCGGCTGAAATACAGCGCGCGGCCAGTCACGTCCATGACGACCTTCACCACGTTCGGGTCGAGAAGCTGATCGAGATTCGTCAGTGGCGAACCGAGCGTCGCCATGTGCGCATTGGAGTTCGTGAGCAGCAGCCCCGCCACCTGGTCGATGAGCGCGGGCGGAATGAGCGGCTCGTCGCCCTGCACGTTCACGACGATGTCCGAAGGCGCCCATTGCCGGGCCCGGGCGACTTCCGCGATCCGGTCCGTCCCCGAAGCGTGTGTCGGCTCCGTCATCACGACGTGCGCGCCGAAGGACTCCGACGCCCGCGCGATACGCGAATCGTCCGTCGCGATGAGGATTTCCGATGCACGCGAGCGCGCGGCGCGCTCGTGGACCCACTGGATCATCGGCTTGCCCGCCATCGGCAGAAGAGCCTTGCCGGGCAGGCGCGTGGATGCGTACCGGGCGGGGATGACGACGCGAAACACGCCGCTTCGCTCACCGCTCCAGCAGCGGATCGTCCGCGGAAAGCTGGCGCGCTTCGTCCTCGAGCATGACCGGGACGTCATCCCGGATGGGATAAGCGAGCCGATCCATGCGGCACACGAGAACCTGCGCGTCGCGCTGGTACTTCAGCGGCCCCTTGCAAAGCGGGCACGCGAGAATTTCGAGGAGACGCGAATCCATATAGCTACTGGACAACCACGTTGACTGAGACGTTGAGCCGGGCGACGACGGCCTCGAGCAGGGCCGCGGCTTGCGCGTCGCTGAAATGCGCGGTCACCGGCACGTACCACATGCGGGCATCCGCGAACCCGCGGCATTTTACGGCATCTTTCTCGGTCATGAGCACCGGCCTGTCGTCGGCGAAGGCGAGATCCGAAGGCACGAAGGCGTGATGGTCCGTGAACGGATGCTCGTCGATCTCCAGGCCCCGGGCGCGAAGATCCTCGAAAAACCGGGCGGGATTGCCGATGCCGGCCACCGCATGCACCCGCTGGCCCCGAAAGCTTTCCAGCGAGCGGTCCGCGCGCGTGCCGCCCACCGGTAGCACGCGCCCGGGCATCAGCGTCATCTGAACTGGGGCGAGATCCTTCGGGCGCGGCAGCCGCGCGAGCGACGGATGCTTCGGCGTACCGTTGATCACGACGAGATTCGCTGACGCGGCTCGAGACGGCATCTCGCGCAACGGGCCGTACGGAAAACGATGCCCGTTTCCGAAGCCGCGCGCGCCATCGACGACGACGATCTCCACGTCGCGCGCGAGGCGCAGGTGCTGCAAGCCATCGTCCGTGAGGATGACATCCGCCCCGCGCTCCATCAGAAGCTTTGCGCCCTCCACGCGATCCCTCGCCACCACCACATCGCAGCCCGTACGTCGCCGCAGCAGCAGAGGCTCGTCACCGGATTCGGTCCAGGGCGTATCGGGCTGAATCACGCGAGGCGCTTTCGAATCGCTGCCGTACCCTCGCGACACGATGCCCACCCGAAACCCGCGCGCCTTGAGTTGTTCTGCAAGCCAGGCAACCAGCGGCGTCTTCCCCGTGCCGCCCACCGTGAGATTCCCGACGACGACGACCGGCCGGCCGATCCGATACGAGGGAAGCCAGCCCCACTCGTACAACACCTTCCTCACGTTCATGACGAGGCCGTAGAGCCACGCGAGGGGAAGAAACTGAAGGCGCGCCTCGCCGCCGTACCACATCCGCTCGTAGGTGCGGCTCGCGTCTCTCACGTCGTGAACTGGAGTCGATAGAGCGCCGCGTACGATCCGTTCTTTGCGAGCAGCTCCGAGTGCGTTCCACTTTCGACGATGCGCCCCTCATGCATGACGATGATGCGATCCGCGTTCTCCACCGTCGAAAGCCGATGCGCGATGACAAGCGTCGTGCGGTTCTGGACCAGGGCCTCGAGTGCAGCCTGGATGCGGCGCTCTGACTCGGTGTCCAGCGCTGAAGTCGCTTCGTCCAGCACCAGCACGGGGGCGTTGCGCAGCAAGGCGCGCGCGATCGAAATCCGCTGCTTCTGACCGCCGGACAGCAGCGTTCCCCGATCCCCCACGGGGGTATCGAGGCCGTGGGGCATCTGTTCCGCAAACTCAAGAACGTATGCCGCTCGCGCCGCCTCGGTGATCGCCTCGTCTGTGACGTTCTGCATGCCGAACTTGATGTTGTTCCGGATGCTGTCGTTGAACAGCACGACATCCTGGCTGACGATGCTGACCTGGTTGCGCAGGTCCGCGATCCGGTACTCGCGCACATCCACGCCGTCGAGCAGGACTGCGCCCTGCTGCGGATCGTAGAACCGCGGGAGAAGGCCGACGAGCGTCGATTTGCCACTACCGGACTGGCCGACGATGGCCAGCGTGGTCCGAGCCGGCACCTTCAGGTTCACGCCGTGAAGGCCCTTCCCCTTCTCCTCGTCGTACACGAACTGCACATCGCGAAACTCCACTTCGCCCTGCGCGCGTGTGAGGGGGCGCGTTCCGCCCGCCGGCTCGTTCGGCGCATCCAGCACTTCGAAAACGCTGCCGCCGGCAGCAATGCCCTGCTGCATCGGGCCGAGCCCGTTGGTCACGGAGCGAAGCGCCTGCGACGCCGTGATGATCGCCAGCAGGAACGTCACGAAGTCCCCGAACGCGACCTCGTTTTCCAGCACCTGCCTCACGGCGAGGTACAGCACCACCGCAAGCCCGAACGACGCGATGACCTGCACGACCGGGTTGCCCGCCGCCTTCGTGCCGATGAGCCGCATGTACGAGTGCCGGTTCCGCTCGTTCACTTCCTCGAACTGGCGGATCTGATAGTCCTGCGCGTTGAAGGCCCGGATCACGCGCTGACCGTCGAGCCCCTCCTTCGCCACGCGCGTGATGTCGCCCATCGAGCTCTGGATGCGCGCGCTATATCGGCGGAAGAGCTGGTTGATGCGACGGAGCAGCCAGCTGAGCGGCGGCGCCAGCAAGATGATGATGGAGGCAAGCTGCCAGTTGAGATAGAACAGCGCCGCGAGCGAAACGATGAAGGACAGCGAGTCCTTCACGAGATTCACGAGCGTGGTCGTTGCCGCCTCGGCCACGAGCTCCACGTTGTACGTGAGCTTCGACATCATCTCCGCGGTGGACGTGCGATCGTAGAAGCTCACCGGCAGGTGCATGTACTTCGCGAACAGCTCGCCGCGCAGGCTCTTCACGACCTGCCGCCCGACGTAACCGGGGAAGTAGCTTGAAACATAGTCGCCCACGCCGCGCGCGACGAAGAGCACGATGACGCCGATGGGCACGAACCACAGCATCGCCGGGTTCTTGCGCAGGAAGGCTTCGTTCAGGAATTCGTTGACGAAGTACAGCATGCCGGCGTTGGTGCCGGAAAAGAGGATTGCGCCGAGCATGCCGATCGCGAACATCTTCCAGTGCGGCTTCGCGTACTGGAACAGTCGCTTGTAGATGGCTGCGGCGACGCCCGGGACCGCGGAAGCCGAATCGTTCAAGGCCGACCTGCCGGCTCTTCCCTGATCGTGGCGACGTTGATCTCGGCGAATCCGAGACGGCCGAGCACATCCATGGCCGTGACGACGGACTGGTGGGTCGCGCGGCCGTCGGCCCGCAAGGTGATCCGGGCGGTGCGGTCCTGCCCCGCGATCTTGATGAGCGCGGCGCGCAGCGTTTCCGGGCTCGAGTTGATGAGCTCCTGGTCGTTCACGCTGTAGCTGCCGGACTGCGAGACCGTGACGACGAGCGGATCCGCCCGCTTCTCCGCCGGCGGCGAGCCCTTCGCGGTCGGCAGCACGATGCGCACGCGCCCTTCCTGCGAGAAGGTGCCCGCGAGCATCAGGAACATGATGATGACGAGCACCACGTCGATGAAAGCGACGAGCGTGATGTCGACATCGTCTTCCCGGCGCCGCGGCTTGAAATTCATGAGCGCCGTGCCTCAGGTGGCCCGCTGGCCCGCCTGCGCGGCTTCGAGCGCATCCGCGAGGCGAAGCGCGTCCTTCTCGATGGTGATGACGATGCCGTCCACCTTGCTGCGCAGGGCGCGGTACGCGAGAAGCGACGGGATGGCCACGATGAGGCCCGCGGCCGTTGCGATGAGCGCCTGGCCGATGCCGCCCGAGAGGGCCCGCGGATCGCCCATGCCACCGGCCTGGATCGCGCTGAAGGCCTCGATGATGCCGATGACCGTGCCCAGGAGCCCAAGGAGCGGCGACACCGCCGCGATGCTGCCGAGCGTGTTAAGGAAGCGCTCCAGCTCGTGAATGACGTGCCGGCCCGTGTCTTCGAGCCGCTCCATCATCACTTCGCGAGGCCGGTGGCGGTTCGCGAGCCCCGCCGCGAGCACGCGCCCGAGCGGCGAGTTCTGCTCCAGCGCCTGGATCACCTTGTCGTTGATCTGGTTCGTCTCGATGAGCTGGTACACCTTCTGTGTGAGCTCACGCGGCACCACGCGCCGATCCTGCAACGTCCACAGCCGCTCAAGGATGATGGCCGCGGCCGCGATGGAGCAAAGGATGATCGGCCACATCAGCGGGCCGCCTGCCCGCACGATCTCCCACATTCTGACGATCCCGCAGCGACTTTAGGGTGGCCGGCATCATACCGGAGCGGCATCCGTGCTCAAGGCGGCACGCGCCACAATGTGCGCTGGCCGCCGTTCCCGGCATCGCGCAGCGCTTTCGGACCCTCGAGGTCCCTCTCGGGATCGAGACGGATGCGGATCGCGCCGAGATCGGCGGTGGCCAGCACCTGCGAGCCCGCCTGTTCCCATCTCGATAACGCCCGGCGGACCGCGCCACCCTGCATACGTCGCCCGGAGACGACAGCCCAGCGTGCCTCCACTGCCTCGACGAAAGCATGTGTGGAGGCGGAATCGCTGCCGTTTCGGGGCACGATGACGATGTCCGCTTGAAGGCTCTCGTGAGCGGCAAGGAGCTGGGTCTCGCCTCGAGCGTCGAGCAGTATCGGAATCAGCACCCGGCGGTCGCCAGCGCTCACGAGCAGCGCACAGGGTCGTGAGCCGTCGGCCTCGCCCACGACCGAAGGTTCGGGCTGGAGGAGCGAGAAGTCCACGTTGTCCCAGCGCCAGTTTGCGGGGCCCGAATCGCAGTCGAAGTCATCGACCAAAGTCTGTACGGGTGGACCCTCGGCGAGCAGAGCCATCGCGCCCGCAGATGCATCGGCGCCAGTGCCGCCCCTGAGGAAGCGATCGATGGAACGCACGCCGCTGCTGCGGAGGAATGGGACGAGGACGTTCTCGGCGGTGCGACCGCCGGTGGAGTACGACTCGCCCGTACCGATAACGAGTGTGTGCTGGTTCGTCCTCACCACGATGCTCGTGCCCTCCCCCACGTCGAGCACCGTCACCTCCGACGTTCCGGGCTTTACCGAGGCGGTCGAAGAGGAAGCCAGCGGGACGAGGCACAACAGTGCGGCGATGCGCATCGTCGTCGGCCAAGGGAGCAGCGACATGGCGATTGCGACGGCGGCGAGTCCGTACCACCACCAGGGCGGGCTGGCGAACACGAGCGCCCAACGCGCGTCGCCTGCTGCGGCCAGGAGCGGCCAACCGACTTCGTGAAGGTGCGCGGCGATGCTCAACAGCGCATTGGCGGCCACGACGGACACCGGGAGGATCGCGACTGAGAGCAGGATCGTCGGCACAAGAACCCAGCTCATCGCCGGAATGGCAACGACGTTCACGAGCGGCCCGATGATGGATGCCGATCCGAAGAGCGCGAGCGAAACCGGCAGCAGCACGACGGTCATTGCGATCTGCACTCCGATCGCTTCGCGCCACATCGGCCGATGCAGGAAGTGGCCGCTCGTGACCAGGATGATCGCCGCCATCGCGATGAAGGACAGCCAGAAGCCGGCGGACAGCGGCGCGAACGGGTCGATCAGGAGCACGGCGAACAACGCCCATGCGAAGGGCTGGAAGGGTCGCGTGGCGCGCGCGACCGAGCGCGCGAGCAGCCATGCGCCGAGCATGATTAGCGTTCTCTGAGTTGGCACGGAAACGCCCGCAAGCAGCGCATAGGCCGTTGCCGCGCTGAATCCGACGATGGCGGCGAAGCTCTCCCGCCGCCATGGAACCGCACTTCTGCCGAACCTTGTCCGAAGGGCTGCGGACCACAGTCGGCGGGCGACGAAGAACGCCACTACCGCAAACAGAGTGACGTGGAGCCCGGAGATCGCCACGAGGTGCGTGGTGCCTGTGGCGTTGAATACTCGCCATTGCTCGCGCGAAACGCGGCCTGTGTCGCCGACGGCAAGCGCCGAGATCAATGCGGAGGCGTCGCGGTCGATCACCTGCGCGTCGATGTGACGGGACACCTTTTCCCGAAGCGCCGTGAGGGGCCGGTGGCCGTCGTCGATGCGACGATTGATGCCGGAGGACACTACGGATCCGAGTGCGTGCACCCGGTCGCGGAACTGCTGTCGCTCGAAGTCCCTCGGACCCGGATTGACCCGGCCGCGCGGGGATCGGAGCGCGAGCAGGAGCCGCCACTTTTCGCCAGCGGCGGGTCGGAACGACGGGTCGCGGACCACGATGCGCGCTCGAAGTGACTGGACCAAGGCGACCGGCGCTTCGATCTGCACGTCAGCATCGAACGTCCAGCCCGCGTCCATCGGCGCCGGGATGGAGTCCACGATCGCATTTGCGATCACTCGCTCGCCATCGAGACGCGCGGGCCAGCGCAAGGCCAGGTAGTCAGCCGCGTGAAATGCAGCAAGCGCGAACCCGCAGCACAGACCGCCAAGCGCAACCATGCGCCGCCAGCGGAACGCGAGCGCAAGAGCACCGAGGCCAATGAGCAAGAAGGCCCAAATGGCCCATCGGGGCAACAGCGCCGGCGAGGCCAGCAGCCCCAGCGTGCCCGCAAAGAACGCAAACGCGAAAACCATGAGCTTGCCCTCCATGGCAAGCACCGCGGCTCAAGGACGAGCCCGCTTGCTGCCGTCAAACGGGCGAATCTGCGACCCACTCGCGATCGCGGCCTTCGGGCACGGTACTTTCCGGCGGCGGCAGGTGTCGTCGAGGGGGCGACGGCGGCGGCGGGACCCAGAGGTACCCGACGAACCCCGTCAGGTCAACGCGCCAGCCCGTCGACTTCGCGCACAGTTCCGTTTTCGATTTCGAGCACGCGATCCATCCGGCTCGCGATCCGCAGGTCGTGCGTCACGATCACGAGGCTCGTGCGGCGCTCGCGATTCAACTCCAGCATGAGCTCGAATACCGCTTCGGCATTCCGGCCGTCGAGATTGCCGGTCGGCTCGTCCGCGAGCACGAGCTTCGGCTGCGTCACCAGGGCGCGCGCGATCGCCGCGCGCTGCCGCTCGCCTCCGGAGAGCTGATGCGGGCGGTGATCCAGCCGCTCACCGAGACCGACGCGCTTCAGAATCTCCCGCGCCCGATCCTTCGCTTCACCCGAGGGCAGTCGTCGCACCAGCAGCGGCATCGCCACGTTCTCCAGCGCAGAGAACTCCGGCAGCAAATGATGGAACTGGTAGACAAACCCCAACGCGTGATTACGCAGCTCGCCGCGCTCGCGCTCCCCAAGCGCATGGATGTCCTTCCCATTCACGAACACGTGTCCAGCCGTCGGCTTGTCCAGACCACCCAGAATCTGCAGCAGCGTCGTCTTGCCAGACCCAGACGCGCCAACGATCGAGAGTCGCTCCGCTGCGTTGATGGAAAGACTCACGTCCTGCAGGACTTCGAGCGTGACAGGCCCCTGCTGGAACTGGCGGCGAATATTGCGGGCCTCGAGAACGGTCTCAGTCATGTCGCAGAGCCTCAGCAGGAGCAGTGCGCGATGCGCGCCAGGCGGGATACAACGTTGCCAGCGCACACATGAGGAACGCCACCAGGCAGATGTGCATGACATCCTCCACTTCGACGTACGCGGGCAGCTCACTCATGTAGTACACGCTGGCATCCATGAACTGCACTCCGAACATGCGCTCGATCCCGGAGATGACCTTCTCGATGTTCAGCGACACCAGAATGCCCAGCGCTGCGCCCAGCGCCGTGCCCGTGAGCCCGATGAGCACGCCCTGCACGGTGAACATTGCGAGGACGTTCCGCGGCCCGGCGCCCAGCGTGCGCAGGATGGCGATATCGCTCTGCTTCTCCTTCACGATCATCACCAGCGTGGAGACGATGTTGAAGGCGGCCACCGCGATGATCATCAGCAGGATGATGAACAGCATGGACTTCGTCGTCTGGATCGCCCGGAAGAAGTTCACGTGCGTACGCGTCCAGTCCGTCGATACGAAGCGCGCGGGCCCGAGTTTGTCCTCCAGCGAAGCGACGATGGATGCCGAGCGGAACGGGTCCGCAAGCGCGAGCCGTATGCCGGTAACGTCGTCGCCGTACCTGTAGATCAACGCCGCGTCCTTCATGTGGACGATCGCAAGCGTGTTGTCGTACTCGAACATGCCGGACTGGAACGTCCCGACGACCTGGAACCGCCGCCGGCGCGGTTCGACTCCCGCAGGTGTTGCGGTAGCGAGTGGCGCGATCAGGATCACGTCATCGCCCACGCCCACTCGCAGTTCCTTCGCGAGCGCCGCACCCAGAATCACGTTGTACGAACCGGGTTGCAGGTCTGTGAGCTTGCCCGCCGTGAGGCGTTGGCCCAGCCCGGTCGCCCTCGCCTCCTCCTCCGGCAAGACCCCGCGCACGACGGCGCCCTTCACGCGACGTTTGTTAGTCAGCAGCGCCTGAGCCTCGATGAACGGCGCAGCGGCGATCACGCCCGGCTCACGCTGCGCGGCGTCCTGCACGCTGCGCCAGTCCGACAGGATGCCCGTCCGCCCCATCATCAACGCGTGCGAAGTCACACTGAGGATGCGGGTGCGCAGCTCACGCTCGAAGCCATTCATCACTGAAAGCACAACGACCAGCGTCGCCACCCCCAGCATGAGCCCGAGCACCGAAATGAGTGCGACGAACGATACGAACCCGCGACGATGCGTCGAACGCAGATGACGCGTGCCGATCAGCCACTCGTACGCCACGCTATTCGTACCTCAGGGCTTCGGCCGGCTCGACACGCGAGGCACGCAGCGCCGGATAAATCGTCGCGAGACCCGTCAGCACGAATGCCACGGCCGCGATGCCTGCCACCATCGGCCACTGCACATCGACTGGTAGCGACGTGACGTAGTAGACGTCCGGATCCCACAGCTGGAACCCGAACACGTCCTGCAGCCAGCCCATGATCGGATCGGCGTTGAGCGCGATGATCACCCCGAAGATCACCCCGAGACTCACGCCCACCCAGCCGATGACGAGCCCCTGCGACATGAACACGCCGACGATGCGCCGAGGTGATGCGCCCATCGTGCGCAGGATGGCGATATCCGTGCGCTTGTCCGTCACCACCATCACCAGCATCGCCACGATGCTGAACGCGGCTACCGCCACCACGAGCATGAGCAGGATGCCCATCATCGTCTTCTCGGTGCGGATGGCGCCGAAGTAGCTCGCGTGATCCTGCGTCCAGTCGATGACTTCGAACGTCGGAGGAAGCGCCTTGCGTAACGCTGCTGCGAGGCTCGGCGTCTGCAGCGTGTCGTTGAAGAGAACGCGGAGGCCTTCGTTGCCGGACGCAAGAGGACGTACCGACGCGAGATCCGAGAGGATCAGCATCGCATCGTGATCGGCCAGTCCCGCGGCAAAGATGCCGGCCACCTGGAACTCGCGAAGCTGCGGGGTCGGCGTGCCGTTATCTGCAATCGTCGGCACCAGCACGGAGATCGAGTCGCCGACACTGAGCGCCAGGTTTTGCGAGACCCACTCGCCGACGATCACGCGGTCCGTGCCCGGGACGAGATCCGACAGCGTGCCCTGGTAGACCGCCCGCGCGAGGTCCGTGACCTGGACTTCGAGCGCAGGGTCTATCCCTCGAAGCTGCACGGGCAGCATGTCGGGAGTGTGTACCGCCAGCGCCTGGATCTCCGCGTACGGCGCAACGCCCTTCACGCCGGGGACGGAGCGGACGATCTCGATCGCCTTTTCCCACTCCTCAGGGCTCGGGCTCTCGCCCTCGGGCAGCGTCGCAGAGGCGACCACCCTGGCGTGGGCACTGAGCGAAAGCAGCCGGTCCCGCAGCTCGTTCTCCAGCCCGTTCATGACGGACAGGACCACGATGAGCGCGATCACCCCCAGCATGACGCCCGTGAGCGCCGCCCAGGTGATGAAGGACACGAAGAACTTGTGGGTGCGCGCCCGTACGTAGCGCAGGCCCACGAACAGTGAGAGGGGTTGAAACATCCGGGTCGCGATTTAACCACACATCGGGGACGACCCCGGGATTCCTCGAACTGCATCACAGATCGACACCCGGCCGGGCCCGGTCGGCTTTGACAGATTGACCCCGGTGCTATAGTCCCGCCGCTTGATGAGGGAGTGACCATGAAACGCAGTCTCGTCCTGCTCGCCTGCCTTCTGGCGCCCGCCGGCGCGGCGGTCGCGGAAACGCTCGTCGTCGACGACCAGGTGAAGCTTCGTGAGTCCACGGTGGAACGCCCGAGCCGGGGTGCCACCATGCAGGCCGTCGAACAGAAATACGGCCAGCCGAGCCAGCGCCATAACGCGGTGGGCGGCGGCACGCCGAAGCATCCGCCCATCACCCGCTGGGATTACCCGGGTTTCTCGGTCTTCTTCGAGAACGATCGCGTCATCCACTCCGTCGCCCTCGGCGGTTAAGGGCCACCTTCGAACGCAGGCGGAGCCCGCCCCGGGCTTCCGCCCTTTCGACCTGAAACCCGAAGCCGGCTCCGAATCCGGTAAGCTGCCGCGCCTCTTTCCTGGTGCCGTGCTTTTCCGATTCGATGTCGTCCCTGCTCCGTCCCCCCGTCCCGTCCAAAGAACGTCCCTCGCTGCGCTGGCATCAGCTGTACGGCAGCGCGGCGGCACTGGCGCTCGCCGAAGCGATGCAGGCGGACTCGCGCCTGTACGTCATCGTCGCCGATGGGGCGCGGGAGCTTGAACGCCTGAGTGCCGAGCTGCAGTTCTATGCGGCGGGCCAGCTGGACCTCCTCACCTTCCCGGACTGGGAGGTCCTGCCTTACGACCTGTTCTCCCCGCATCCGGACATCACCTCGGAGCGCCTGCGCTCGCTGTTCGAGCTGCCCCGTCTCAAGAAGGGGTGCCTCGTCGTCACGGCGGACACGCTCATGCAGCGCCTCCCGCCGAAGGCGTATGTGCAGGCACGCGCCTTCGAGCTGAAGGTTGGCCAGACGCTCGGGCTCGAGGCGTTCCGGGACCGGCTGGTTGAAGCGGGCTATGCCAGCGTGAGCCAGGTGACGAGCCCGGGCGAATTCGCGATGCGCGGTTCGTTGCTGGACGTCTTCCCCACCGGCTCCCGGGATCCGCTCCGCATCGATCTCTTCGACGAGGACATCGAAGCCATCCGCCGCTTCGACCCCGAAACGCAGCGGTCGCTGGATTCGCTGGACAGCGTGCGCCTCCTTCCCGCCCGCGAAGTGCCGCTCGATGCGGAGGGCGTGAAGGGATTCCGTCGGCGGTTCCGCACGCGTTTCGAAGGCGACCCGAATCAATCGAGCATCTACCGGGGCGTGAGCGAAGGGCTCGCGCCTCCCGGCATCGAGTTCTATCTGCCGTTGTTCTTCGACGAGACGTCGACGCTCTTCGACTACCTCCCGCAGAACGCCGTGCTGGTGCGGGACGTCGCGCTCTCGGGCGCGCTCGCGAAGGACTGGGTCGACGTCGAGCAGCGATACGAAGATCGGCGGCACGACATCGACCGGCCGATTCTCTCGCCCGAAGAGCTGTTCCTGCGGCCGGAGGAGCTGGAGGAGCGCATCGGCGCGTTCCAGGCCATCATGCTCGATGCCTTCAAGGCGGACCTTGAATCGGGCGATGCGAGCCGGCTGGCGCACAATTTCCCGACCGCCGCGCCTCGCGAGCTGCGCGCCGATCCGCGCGCGGACCAGCCCTTCGCGCCTTTGTCCGGCTACCTCGATCAGTTCGGCGGCCGCGTGCTCATCGGCGCGGACTCCCCGGGCCGCCGCGAAGTGCTGCAAGAGATGCTTCGTGCGGCGGGCCTCAAAGCCGAGTCGGTGCAAGGTTGGGAGGCTTTCGCCACCGGCACCGCGCGCCTCGCGCTGACCATCGCGCCGGACGTTCAGGGGCTGACGCTCACCGAGCCGCCGGTCGCGGTCATCTCCGAAGCGCAGCTGTTCGGTGCGCGCGCACGGCAGGAACGTCGCCGCAAGCGAGCGGCCGTCGATCCGGAAGCGATTCTTCGCGACCTGCAGAACCTCTCGCCGGGCGCGCCCGTCGTGCACGAAGAGTACGGCGTTGGGCGATACGTCGGCCTGCAGGCGATGGAAGTTGCCGGCCAGAACGGCGAGTTCCTCGTGCTCGAATACATGGATGGGGATCGTGTTTACGTCCCCGTTCATTCGTTGCATCTCGTCACGCGCTACACCGGCGCCGCGCCGGAGAGCGCTCCGCTTCACAAGCTCGGGACGGACCAGTGGGCCAAGGCGCGCAAGCGCGCCGCCGAGCAGATCCGGGACGTCGCCGCCGAGTTGCTGGATCTTTACGCGCGTCGCAAGGCCCAGAAGGGCCTGAAGCTGCCGATCGCGCAGACCGAATACCAGGCGTTCGCGAACGCGTTTCCGTTCGAGGAAACCGACGATCAGGCTGAGGCCATCCGCAACGTTCTGAAGGATCTCGAAAGCGACCGGCCGATGGACCGCATCGTGTGCGGCGACGTGGGTTTCGGAAAGACCGAGGTCGCCATGCGCGCGGCGTTCGTCGCCGTTCAGGCGGGCAAGCAGGTGGCCGTGCTCGTGCCGACAACGCTGCTCGCCCAGCAGCACACCGCGAACTTCCGCGACCGGTTCGCGGACTGGCCGGTCCGCATCGACTCCCTCTCGCGCTTCGGCACGAGCAAGGAAACGCAGTCGACGCTCGAAGGCATCGAGAAGGGCTCGGTCGACATCGTCGTCGCTACGCATCGGCTGCTGCACTCGCATGTGCGGTTCAAGGATCTCGGGCTCATCATCGTCGATGAGGAGCACCGGTTCGGCGTGCGGGACAAGGAGCGCCTGCAGGCGTTGCGTTCGGAAGTGCACGTGCTCACGCTCACCGCAACGCCGATTCCGCGCACGCTCAACATGGCGCTCGGAGGCTTGCGCGACCTTTCGCTCATCACGACGCCGCCCGCCGAGCGCCTCGCGATCAAGACATTCGTCACCGAGTACCACGGGCCCACGCTGCGCGAGGCCGCGTTGCGCGAGCTTCGCCGCGGCGGACAGATCTACTTCGTTCACAACGAAGTGAAGACGATCGAGAAGGTCGCGAACGATGTGCAGGCGCTCGTGCCGGAAGCGAGCGTGCGCTTCGGGCACGGGCAGATGCGCGAGCGGGAGCTCGAACAGCTCATGGTGGATTTCTACCATCGCCGATTCAACGTGCTCGTCTGCACGACGATCATCGAAAGCGGCATCGACGTGCCGAGCGCGAACACGATCATGATCAATCGCGCGGATCGCATGGGGCTTGCGCAGCTCCATCAGCTTCGCGGACGCGTCGGTCGCTCGCATCACCGTGCGTATGCGTACCTGATCGCGCCACCGCGTGCGGCGCTGAGTGCGGACGCGGCGAAGCGGCTCGAGGCCATCGAGTCGATGGAGGAGCTCGGCGCGGGCTTCGTCCTCGCGACGCATGACCTTGAGATCCGCGGCGCCGGCGAGCTCCTCGGCGAGCGGCAGAGCGGGCAGATGACCGAGATCGGCATGGCGTTGTATCTCGACCTGCTCGAGGAAGCAGTGAAGGCACTGAAGGAAGGCCGCGAGCCCGCACTCGAGAAGCCGCTCGCCGCGGCGACGGAAGTGGAGCTGCGGCTTCCGGCGTTCCTGCCGGAGAGTTACATCAGGGACGTGCACGTGCGGCTCGCGCTTTACAAGCGGATCGCCGCAGCGGAAAGCGAGGGCGAGCTGGACGAGCTCGCCGCGGAGATCATCGACCGCTTCAGCATGCCGCCGCCTCAGGCACAGAACCTCATGCGTATCGCCCGGCTCAAGCTCGCCGCGCGCAAGCTCGGCGTGCGCCGGCTCGACTTCGGGCCGCAGGGCGGGTACCTCATTTTCGAGGAGAAGAATTCGATCGATCCGGCGGCGGTGATTCGCCTGCTGCAGAAGAGCCCGAAGGAGTACCGGCTCGAGGGGCCGCTGAAGCTGCGAGTGTCGCGGCCGATGGAGAAGGAAGAAGCGCGTTTCGAATTCGCGGCGGATCTGCTGAAGCGTCTGGAGATGGCGACACCTGTGGCTGCAGCGAGTGGTGCGCCCGCGGCGGCTGTGCCGCCGGACGCAGCCGTTGCCGGTGCGAAGCCGGGGAAGGCGCAGGACAAGCAGAGACCTTCGGCCCGGTCGGGCGGCAAGCGGCACTGAGAAGCTTGCCGGGAGCCGCGATCGAGCGCCTCCCGTTCCGAGCCGCCCGGCGATTGAGGGCTGTCACCCGTTTGAGGGCTGCTAGAATCCCCGCCATGAGATTCCGTGCGCTGGCGGCCGCTCTGATCGCGGCCCTTCTCGTCGCCCTCCCCGCCGCTTCCCAGAATGCGCCCGCCGCGCCCGCTTCGCCGCCGGCGAACGTCTACACCATCGAGATCATCATCTTCCGCGCGAACCAGGCCCTCGGCGGCCCGGAGAACTGGAGCGCGCAGGCGGCACGCGAATTCGGCACGGATGGCGAAGTTGCAGACAACTCGCGCCGCGTCGGGCGCTTCGTAGCATCCCTGCCCTCCACGTCCTGGCAGCTCACGCCACTCGAAGCGAAGCTGCGATCCTCCGGCCTCTACGCACCGATCGCGCACGTCGCCTGGCAGCAGACCGCAAGCGACTGGGGTACGCGCGCCGGATTCACACTTGAGCGGCTCGGCGTGGAGGTGCCGGGACTCAGCGGCACCGTGTTCCTCGAGCGCGGCCAGTACCTGCATCTCGGCATGTCGCTCGCGTACGCGCCCGCCAGCCCTCCTGCGGGAATGGGCGCGGGACCCGGCACAACGTTCAGCATCAAGCAGTCGCGCCGCATCCGCTTCTACGAGCGCAATTACTACGATCACCCCGGCTTCGGCGTCATCGCGCTGGTGACGCCCGCGCAGGGCAGCCGCCCCGCGGGTCGCTAGGACTTCCAGGTGTCCCGCAATCCCTACTCTCCCCCGGACGCGCCCGTCAGCGCGCCCGAGGAACCGCCGCGCGGGCGACCGAAGCAGATCCTCTGGGCCTCATGGCTGCTCTGGGCGTCCGTCCTCCTGGGCTTCGTCTCGCTGTACGTGAGCGACAGTCTCAGCACCTCGATGCAGGATCTGGACGAAGAACTGCGAGACTTCGTGCGCGTCTTCCTGATCGTGTTCATGGCGGTGATGGTGGCGCTGTACCTCTGGCTCATCGACCGCATGCGCGCCGGCCGCAACTGGGCGCGGATCCTGATTCTCGTCTTTCTGCTGCTCGGGGTGACGACGGACCTGATGCCGGGCGGTCTCCTGCAGGAGTCAGCCGCCTACGCTGCGACCCGCGCGCTGGATCTGGTGCTGCAAGTCTCGGCCGTAATCCTGATGTTCAGGGCGCCTGGCTCGGAGTGGTTCCGCCAGCGACATTGACGCGCGCCTGCTGGCGCGCCGCGCCGATAGCTACTGAAAATCCGCGGCTTCTGCGGTAGCGATGCTGTTCTTGCCCGTGCGCTTTGCACGCTGCAGGGCTGTAGTTGCTGCATTGATGAGCGCTTCGAGCGAAAGCTCGCGAGGCGGCACGAGGCTCGCAACTCCGGCGCTCACCGTGAGGTAACGCTCCGCTCCCGCGCGCGGATGGTGAATGAGCAGATCCCGCACGCGCTGTGAAACGATGCGCGTGTACTCGGTGGCCCGCTCCGCCGCATCACCCTGGATGAGCACGACGAACGTCCCGTTGCCCCAATACCCGACGACATCACCGCCGCGCCGATAGGACCCACCGACGACGCGCGCCACGCGCCGGATGACGGAATCGCCGCCCGTCCTCTCGAACTTTTCGTTGTACGCATTCAGGTCGTCGATATCGAGCAGCACGAGCCCGATGGCGTGAGAGTCCCGCTGCGCGAGCTGCCAGTCCCGCTTCATCAGCTCTTCGAAGTAGCCGCGGGAATTGAGGCCGGTCAGGCGATCTTCGCGTTGCAGAGCCGGCAGCCCCGGCATGGTGGTCGTTCGGTCTAGCGCCTTCATGCGACCGCCGGCATCCCGGCAATACGCGATCCAGTGCGTGATGCGCCCGCTCGCATCGCGAAGCGGCTGAATGAACGTCTCGTTCCAGAACAGCGAGCCATCCATCTTGTAGTTGCGGATGAGCACGCGGCACGACTCGCCGCGCTCCATCGCTTCCTTCATGCGCGTGCGGCCTTCCTGCTGCCGGTCCTCACCCTGCAGCGTCCGAAGGTTCGTGCCCGCGATGGTGTCCATCGTGTATCCCGTGAGCTTCGTGAACGCCGGGTTCACGTACACGACCGGGCAATCGTTCTGCAGGGCGTCGCAAATCGCGACGCCGTCGGGAGAGCTGTCGATGAAGCTGCGCCAGATGTCGACTGACCAGTCGTTCATGCGTGCCCCTCGAGCTTCAACGCGGGAGGAGTCGCGCATCGCGCGAGCATCTCGCGAGACTTTCGCCACTCGGCGGAGGCCATCAGCGCATCCCGCGAAGTCCCATCACGTCCGCGCATGCGCACGAGGCGCACGGCGGATGTCGGATCCGGCTTCGCTCGCAGCTTGTCCAGCACGGCGATGACGCTTTGCCTGCTATTGCAGATGAGCACCATGTCCGAGCCGGCCGCGAGCGCGCGTTCCGAGCGCTCCACGATGTCACCCGCGACAGCGGCACCGGCCATCGACATGTCGTCCGTGAACACGACGCCCTTGAAGCCAAGGTCGCCGCGGAGAATGTTCTTGATCCATCGCGACGAGACGCTGGCCACCGCATCGTCCACTTCCGGAAACAGCACATGCGCGGCGAGAACCGCGGGCAGGCCGTTCGCGATAAGCCGGCGGTAAGGCATCAGATCGTCATCGAGATCGACGTAAGGGCGTCGATCCGTGGCGGCGGCCGTGTGCGTGTCCGCGACGACGGCGCCATGCCCGGGGAAATGCTTGGCGGTGGCAGCCATGCCCGCATCGCGCATGCCATGCATGTACGCGATCGCAAGCTGCGAGACTGCCGTCGCCTTCGAGTGGAACGACCGGTCGCCGATGATCTCGCTGACCCCGTAGTCGAGGTCCACGCACGGCGCGAACGAAAGATCGACACCGCAGGCGCGCAGTTCAGCGGCCATCAGCCACCCCAAGTGGCGAGCCAGTTCCAGCCCGGCCTTCGGGTCCAGGTCGTACTCCTTCCCGATGCGGCGGAGGGGCGGGAGCACCGAGAACTCCTGCCGGAAGCGCTGCACGCGGCCGCCTTCGTGGTCCACGGCGACGAGCAGCGCCGGGCTGCGGGCCGCATGGATGGCCGAGACCAAAGCCGTAAGCTGCGCCGGGTTCTCGTAATTTCGTGTGAACAGGATCACACCCCCGACCAGGGGGTGGCGGAGGATCTCGACGTCTTCGGCCGTGAGCTCCAGCCCCGCGACGTCCACCATGAGGGGCCCGAGGGTCATGGCGCCTGGCTCATGGGGGTCCGGACCACGGGAAGACACCCACTCAAACGCGCACCGAACCCGCCGGCTCCAGCACAGCGAGCGACTCGACGTGAGTTGTGTGCGGGAACATGTCGAGCACCCCTGCGGCGCGCAACCGGAACCCGTGATCGTGAACCAACATGCCGATATCCCTGGCGAGACTGCCCGGATGACAGGAAATATACAGGACGCGCTTCGGCGCCAAACGTGCGACGGTTGGCAACATTTCCCGCGCGCCGGCGCGAGGCGGGTCCAGAAGGACGTACGGGTAGTTGGAATCGGCCCATGCGGCGCTCGAAGGCAGGGGCTGCATGAGGTCGGCGACGTGGAATTCCGCGTTGGTCAGACCGTTCCGGCGAGCGTTTTCCCCGGCCCGTCGCACGAGCTCCCGGTCGCCTTCCACGCCCACGACGCGCCCGGCGCGGCGGGCCAGCGCCAGCGTGAAATTGCCTAATCCGCAGTACAGATCGAGCACGGAGCTGCCTGGCTCGGGCGCAAGCAGCTCGACCGCTCGCGACACCAGCGCCTCGTTCACGGCGCCATTCACCTGGATGAAATCCGTGGGGTTGAACTCCAGCGTGAGGTCGAATGCGGACAATCGATAATGGAGAGGGGTTTCCTCTGCCCTGCCCTCCGGCCCTGGATCGAGTCTTCGGACTGAGTCCAATCCCGCCGGTTGCAGGTACAACCGGAGGCCGTGTGCGCGCTCGAAAGCGCGGAGCGTCTCCAGGTCCGACTCGGACGGCGGAACCATCACGCGCATCACGAGCGCCACCGCATTGTCGGCGATGGCTACTTCGATCTGCGGCAGCCGGTCGCGGATGCTGAGCGTCATGATCATCTCGGCAAGCGGTGTAATAAGCGTGCCCGCGGGCTCGCTCAACACCTCGCATCGCGCGAGCTCCGCAACGTAGGGCGCGAGCCGCTCGCGGAAACCGACGAGCACTCGGCCTTTCTTCGCCACGTACTTCACGCCGAGGCGAGCGCGCCGTCGATAGTTCCAGACGGGACCGCGCATCGGCTCGAACCATTGGTCCGGCATCGTGCGCGCGATCCGCTCGAGGTTGTCGCGCAGCTCCTGTTCCTTCGCCGCGATCTGCGAAACCGGATCCAGGTGCTGAAGCGCGCACCCACCGCAAAGGCCAAAGTGCGCGCATCGCGGTGTCACGCGATTCGCTGCCCGCTCGAGCACCTCGAGCAGGACGCCGTCGTCGTGCTGCTTGTGCCGTTTGGCGCGCCGGAACCGGATGCGCTCGCCGGGCAGCGCGCCCGCCACGAACACCGTCTTGCCTTCGCGCACCACGCCTTCGCCTTCGTGCGTCAGGCCGGCGACGACACCCACCTCTTCGGCCGGCGGCGGCGCCGGACGATTCTGTTTCGATGCGGGATTCATGTCAGGCCTGCGTTTCCCAGGCGTGCAGGAACTCGGCGAAGTGCGGCTCGGAGGAGCCGGCACGGAGCAGCGCTTTCACGCGCTCGACCTCTTCCGCGAGGCGCTCCGCGGTGAGATTGCCGCGCATGCATTCGAAGCGAAGGTAGATGAGATACGTGTTCAGTACGTCCGTCTCGCAGTAACGGCGGATCTGCATGATCTCGCCGGCGAGGAACGCATCGGCCACCTTGTCCCCGGAAAATCCGAGCTTGCCCGGCAGGCCAAGGAGCGCGGCGACGTTGGAAAGCGAGGCTTTCGCGCGGGGCTGATAGCCCGAGAGCACGTCCATCACGTCGATGTGCCGCCAGTGGTAGCGGCTCAAATAGTTGTTGTAGCGGAATGCGGAATCCTCGTTGCCCGTCTCCCAGTAGCGCGGCGCCCGCACCCCCCACTTCAGCGCGCGATAGTGAAGTACCGGCAGATCGAACCCGCCGCCGTTCCAGGAAACGAGATCCGGCGAGAACCGCTCGATGCCGTCGAAGAATCGCTCGACGAGCTCGCGCTCCGTGGAGTTGGGATCGCCCAGGCTCCAGACCTTCAGCACATCCCGCGCGCGGAGCACACAGGAGATGGCGACAATGCGATGCTGCTCGTGAGGCAGGAACTCCGTCCCGTTGTCGTTCCGGCGTAGCGTGAACATCGCCTTCATCACATCGGCGTCGGAAAGGCCCTCGAGGTTGTGGAGCCTGCGACCGAGCTCCACGTCCGGCACGGTCTCGATGTCGAACACGAGGCAGTTCACGAGGCGGCTCCGTTCGGCTGCGCCCGCAGCAGCACCGCCACCGCCACGATGAGCCCCGCCTCGTCTGTGAGCGTGACGTGGCCTTCGCCGACGCCAAGATTGCGGCGGACGATCTCACCTCGCGGCGAATACACGACTTCCGGCTTGCCCCACGCGTTCTGCACGACGCCTACGTCCCGAATCCACACTCCGTGCGCGAAGCCCGTTCCCATCGCTTTCACGATCGCTTCCTTGGCGGCGAAACGCATGGCGATGAAGCGCTCCGGCCGCTTCGTGCGCGCAAGCTGCGCACGCTCGGCAGGCATGAGGAGCCGCTCGATGAAGCGATCACCGAACCGTTCGAGGGATTTGCCGATGCGCGCCGCTTCCAGCACGTCCACGCCGATACCGAAAATCATGAGCTCGGTATCACGCGCGTGCCGCGACCATGAGGGCGCGCATGTCCCGAACCGCCGCGACCATGCCGTCGAACACGGCGCGCGCGATGATGGCATGCCCGATATTGAGCTCGACGATCTCCGGGATCGCCGCGACCGGCTGCACGTTGTGGTAGTTGAGCCCGTGCCCCGCATGGACCTCGAGCCCCAGGCTCGCGGCGAGCTTCGCACCGGCGACGAGCCGCTGCAGCTCCGTTGCCTGCTGGGAGCCAGTTGAATCCGCGTACGCGCCGGTGTGCAGCTCCACGACGGGCGCGCCGATCTGCACGGCGGCCTCGATCTGCTGCGGGTCGGGATCGATGAACAACGCCACGCGGATGCCCGCGACGACGAGGATCGACACGGCTTCCTTCAGGCGCTGGACCTGGCTCGCCGCGTCCAGGCCGCCTTCGGTGGTGATCTCCTGGCGCTTTTCCGGTACGAGACAGCAGTCCGGCGGCCGCACGTGCCGCGCGATGTCCAGCATCTCGTCGGTGACGGCCATCTCCAGGTTCATGCGCGTCTTCGTCATCTCCTTGAGCGCGCGCACGTCGTGGATCTGGATGTGGCGGCGATCCTCGCGAAGATGCAGCGTGATGAGATCCGCGCCCGCCATCTCCGCCATCAGCGCGGCATGCACGGGGTCCGGATAGCGGGCGCGCCGGGCCTGGCGCAGCGTGGCCACGTGATCGATGTTGACGCCGAGGGCGATGAACTTGCCCGTCATGGATATCCCCTGTCTCTTTCAGGCCTTCGGTTGGCAGGCCGTCAGTTGGGCCTCTGGTTGCGCCCGTTGCTCGAGGAGCGGTGAGCGACCGCGCGCGCCACCTTTCGCGTGGAGAGCTCACGTCCCTCCAGGCAGTGCGCCATCGCCGCCTGCAGCAGCCGTTTGGCATCTTCCAGCTCGCGCGCAGTGGACACCTGCTCGCGCGCCAGGTTGATCAACGATGCGCCCAGCAACGCTCCCGGCGCATCCGCGGATGCCGCGAAGACCCCATACGCCGGGCGGAAGTGATAGTACGCATCCGGTTCGATGCTCGCACCCGTGCGTGCGTCGACGTCGAGCGCGACGCCGTAGCCGAGCAGGTCCAGCAGGCGTTTTTCGAAGAGGCGCAGCGTCGCCTCCAGTGGCGCGCCGTGCTTCAGCGCCTCAAGCGCGACGTGGTACGCGTCGAACACGCCCGGCACCGGGTCGTGTCGATGAGTCAGCTTCAGGAGGAGCTCGTTGAGATAGAAGGCGGACATGAGGCACGCGGGCGGCAACGGCAGCTGCTCGGGGGCGCTTTCGGCGCCGGAGAGCATCGGTGCCTCGCCCTTGCCGCTCCACGACAGCAGCAGCAGTCGGAACGGTTGCAGCTCTGAAGCGAGCTTCGCCTTGGGACCGCGCACGCCGCGCGCGAAGATCGAAATCCGGCCGGCGTCGCGCGTCAGCACCTCGAGGATGCGGCTCGTATCCCGATACGGATAGTGATGGAGGATGTACCCCGGAGCGAGTTGTACCCGGCGCGCATATGACGTCATTGCGGGGGCGATTCTACGCGCAACGGAGCCGGGAGGCCCTCAATCGCCGGGAGGCTCGAACCAGGGAATTGGAGGCCACGAACCAGGGAGTCCGAGCCGCGCGGCCGATCGAGCACTCCCGGATCTCCGAGCCGCGCGGCCGATCGAGCGCCTTCGGAATTCCGAGCCGCCCGGCGATTGAGCGCTTCCGTATCTCCGAGCCGCCCGGCGATCGAGGGCTTCCTACTCCAGTCCAAGCTGCCTGAGCGAGCGCGCGTTGTCCGCCCAGTTCTCCCGCACCTTCACCCACAGGGTCAGGTGCAGGCGCCGTCCGAGCAGCCGGTTGAGCTCGATCCGCGCCGAGCGCCCAACCCGCTTCAGCCGCTCGCCTTTCGGCCCGATCACGATGGGTTTCTGCCCTTCCCGATCCACCCAGATCGTGGCGTCGACCTCCAACTGCCCGTCCTCGCCCTCTGCGATGCGCTCGACTTCAACGGCGATGCCATACGGCACCTCCTGGTTGAGCTCCATCGTGAGCTTCTCGCGGATGCTCTCGGCAATGCGGAAACGCTCGCCCTTGTCCGTCTTTTCCTCCGGCGGAAACATGGGAGGCGCCTCGGGCAGCTGCGTCGCGATCGCCGTCTTGAGCGCCTCGATGTTGTCCGACTTCAGCGCAGAAACCGGCACCAGCTCGACAAACGGATGCCGTGCACCAAGCTCCGCCAGGTACGGCAGCAACAGGCCTTTTGGATGAACCCCGTCCACCTTGTTCACCACCGCCATCGCGGGCCGGCCGGATTGCTTGATGCGTTCGAGCACGAACCCGTCCGCCTTCGTCCAGCGCAGCGCCTCGACGACGAACACGCAAAGATCCGAGTCATCAAGCGCACTCGCCGCCGCGCGATTCATCGCCTTGTTGAGCCCGCGAGTTTCGCCGCGATGGAGCCCGGGCGTATCGACAAATGCGATCTGCGCTTCCGGCATGTTCACGATGCCGATGATGCGATGACGTGTGGTCTGTGGCCGCGGCGTAACGATGCTCAGCTTCTCGCCAACGAGCGCGTTCAGCAGCGTGGACTTCCCGACATTCGGCCGGCCGACAAGCGCCGCGAACCCGCTGCGAAAGTTCGCTTGAGGGATCTGGTCAGCGCCCGCCGCTGATCCTTCTTCGGTACCGCCCGCGCCGGTGCTGCCGCTATCGCCGCCGCCACCCGGCACGCCCTCATTCTCGATGGTCATGGAACCTTGTCGCCCGTTTTCTCAGTGATCTCAACCAGAATCCGCTCGGCCGCCTCCTGCTCCGCGCGGCGCCGGCTCGAGCCCGAGCCCCGTGCAGTCATGCTCAGCTGCGGTTCGTTCCGACCTCCGAGGCCATGCACTTCGCACACGACCCAGAAGAGCTGGGCATGCTGCTCGCCCTCCACCTTCTCGACGGTGTATCGCGGAAGCGGATAGCCACGGGACTGAAGGTATTCCTGAAGGCGGGTCTTCGCATCCTTGAGCGCGTCCGGGGGCGGAAGCGCGGCAATCCGTTCGCGGAACAGGGTCTCGACCACTTGCCGAGCAACGTCCAGGCCACCATCGAGGAACAGCGCGCCGACAATCGCTTCAAGCGCGTCAGCAAGAATGGATTTGCGGCGGAACCCGCCCGCCTTCAGCTCACCCGAGCCAAGGTGGAGCACGTCCCCGATACCGAGCGAAGCCGCCACTTCGGCGAGCGGCTCGCTGCTCACAACGCGGGCGCGCAGGCGGCTGAGGTCGCCTTCAGTGCAATCCGGATGGGCGCGATAGAGGTGCTCGGCGACCACGAGGTTCAGCACGGCGTCGCCGAGAAACGCCAGCCGCTCGTTGTTGCGGCCGGAAGCGCTGCGATGGGTCAGCGCCGCTTCGAAGAGGCTGAGGTCGCGCGGCTCGTACGCGAGTTTTGCGCGTACCCAGGGAGCCGGCCAGTCGGCACCGCTCATCCCACCCGGCGTCCGCGAGCGCGGACCGCGTGGGCGCGATGAGGAGCCCGGTTCACTCGATGTCCCCGGCCCGCGAGACCTGACGGAAGTGCGGCACGATGGAGAGATTGCCGAAGAGCGGCACCGGATCCTCGTAGTCGATCTCGATGACCCACGCCTTGCCCTCGCGGCGAACGATGAAGTCCTTCGTCTCCGGGTACGTCATGCCCTCGATGTCCACGCGCTTCTCCAGGGCCCTGCGGATCTCGACCGCCGAGGCCGCCGACACCGACTCCGAAGCGACCTGGTTCATCGCCTTCACCACCTTGCCGTAGTTCAGGTAGATGGGCACGAGCCGGATGGCCGCGTATCCGACGATCGCCATCGGGATGAGCAGGAATATCCACCCGATCATCGTGACGCCACGTTGTGACTTGCGCATCGACCTAGACCCTCCCGGAATGACTGATCGCCCTGGAGCTTGCGCGTCCCGCGAGGTCCCACACCCCCGGTGGCCGGGCTGCCGCAGGGCGGGCCGGTCATTCGATGCGCGAGCCTATCCGGCCCCACATAGGGCCGCCAGAGCGTTGCAGGTCGAAATTGAACCAGATTCTGGTGGCCTTGCCGACGAGATTGTTCTCAGGAACGAAGCCCCATTTGCGACCGTCTTCACTGTTATCGCGATTGTCCCCGATCATGAGGTACTCCCCCTCCGGCACCACCAGCTCCTCGGGGTCGGATTCGGGGGGCCCGAACCGGTTCGGGCTGCCCGCGTCGTTGCACACGTAGCCGGCCAGCCCCTTGCGGTTGCAGTTCGGCAACGCGACCGGAGGGGGCTCCAGCGGACCCGGGCAGAACATGGCCTGATGCACATGGTCCCCGATGCGCTCCTGGGCGAGCTGCATGTTCTTGTAGCAGCCGTCGTCGAACTCGCCCGTCACCGTGAACTCGATGGGCTCGCCGTTCACGAAGATCCGGTCGTCCTTCACGATCACCCGGTCGCCCGGAAGCCCGACGAGCCGCTTGATGTAGTTGATGCTCGGGTCGCGCGGAAACCGGAACACGATGACGTCGCCCCGCTTCGGCTCCCCGATCGACAGGAACTTCGTGTTCAGCACCGGCAGCCGCAGGCCGTAGGCGTACTTGTTCACGATGATGAAATCGCCGGCGAGCAGCGTCGGCATCATCGAATCCGACGGGATACGGAACGGCTCGAACACGAACGCGCGCAGGATCAGTACTACTGCGGCGACCGGAAAGAAGCTGCGCGCGTAATCCACCGTGCCAGGCAAGGACACCACCGAGGGATCCTTCCCGCGCGCACGCGCCGCCGCGGCGCGCGTCTTGCTGAACACCATCGAGTCCAGCCACCACACGAGGCCGGTGACGACGGTGATGAGGACGAGCACCGCGCTGAAATCCAGCCGGTCCGCGAACAGGAGCCGCAACACCCCGGCGCCGATGAGGAACGGCAGCACGGAATACGCGACGGAGAGCGCCGTCGGATCCTTCGCCGGCTGCGGCGCCGCGGCGATCTGGCGGCGCGGACGGAAGAACCAGTCGTCCACGACACAGATGAGGGTGACGGGTATGGCCACCCAGCTCAACACGACGATGAGCTGCATAAGCATCTGAGGCATTGACTGTTATTCCTTCTGTCCGACGCGCAGCACCGCGAGGAACGCCTCCTGCGGAATCTCCACCGAGCCGACCTGCTTCATGCGCTTCTTGCCTTCTTTCTGCTTCTCAAGGAGCTTGCGCTTGCGCGATACGTCGCCGCCATAGCACTTGGCGAGCACGTTCTTGCGCAGCGCCTTCACCGTCGCGCGCGCAATGATGTGGCTGCCGATCGCCGCCTGCACGGCGACTTCGAACATCTGCCGCGGGATGAGCTCCTGCATTTTGTCCACGAGCTCGCGACCGCGGCTATAGGCACTGTCCCGATGAGCGATGATCGACAGCGCGTCGAGCCGGTCCCCATTGATCAGGATGTCCACCTTCACGAGCGGAGCGGCCTGGAAGCGCGCGAATTCGTAGTCGAAGGACGCGTAGCCGCGGCTCACGGATTTCAGGCGATCGAAGAAGTCCAGCACGACTTCGGCGAGCGGCAGCTCGTATTGCAGCGAGACCTGCGTGGCGACGTACAGCATCTTCTTCTGGACGCCGCGCTTTTCGTTACAGAGCTTCAGCACCGCGCCGACGTAATCGGGCGGCACGAGGATATTCGCGGTGATGATGGGCTCGCGGATCTCTTCGATCTTGTCCGGACCGGGGAGCTTCGCCGGGTTGTCGACCGGCACGATGGTGCCGTCCGTCTGCAGCACTTCGTACACCACTGTCGGCGCGCTGCTGACGAGCTCGAGCTGGTACTCGCGCTCGAGACGCTCCTGCACGATGTCCATGTGCAGCAGCCCGAGAAAGCCGCAGCGGAAACCGAAACCGAGCGCCCCCGAAACTTCCGGCTCGTAATGGAGCGCGGAGTCGTTGAGACGCAGCTTGGCAAGCGCGTCCCGGAATTTCTCGTAGTCCTCGGAGTTGATCGGGAAGAGCCCGGCGAAGACGCGCGGCTGGATCGTCTTGAAGCCCGGAACGGGCTCGGGGCTCGGCCGGTGCTCGAGGGTGATGGTGTCGCCGACCGGCGCACCGTCGATCTCCTTGATGCCGGCGACGACGAAGCCGACGTCCCCGCACTGGAGCGTCTTGTCCGCCACGGACTTCGGCATGAAGCGCCCGAGCTTGTCGACCTGGTGGCTGCGGCCCGTCGACATCACCCGGATCTTGTCCCCGACGTTCAGCGAGCCGTTCATGACGCGCACGAGCGAGACGACGCCGACGTAGTTGTCGAACCAGGAGTCGATGATCAGCGCCTGCAGCGGCGCTTCGGGATCGCCCTTCGGCGGCGGGATGCGCGTGATGATCGTCTCGAGGAGCTCGTTCACGCCCTCGCCCGTCTTGGCGCTGACCCGCGAGGCGTCCGTCGCGTCGATGCCGATGATCTCCTCGATCTCCCGGCAGACCTTGTCCGGGTCCGCGGACGGCAGGTCGATCTTGTTGATGACCGGAACGACTTCGAGACCCTGCTCGATGGCGGTGTAGCAGTTCGCCACGCTCTGGGCTTCCACACCTTGAGACGCATCGACGACGAGCAGCGCGCCATCGCAAGCGGCCAGCGAACGGGACACCTCGTACGAGAAGTCCACATGGCCGGGCGTGTCGATCATGTTGAGCTGATAGCGCTCGCCGTCGGCCGCCTTGTAATAGAGCGTGACGCTCTGGGCCTTGATGGTGATGCCGCGTTCGCGCTCGAGCTCCATGGAGTCGAGCACCTGATCCTGCATCTCCCGGTCCTGCAGGCCGCCGGTGAGCTGGATGAGCCGGTCCGCCAGGGTGGATTTGCCGTGATCGACGTGAGCGATGATCGAAAAATTGCGTATGAGCCGCATGGTGTCCGGTCAGGAAGCCGCTTTTGGGGCTTGAGGTTCGCCCTCGTTACCAGGTCCGGTCCCGCGCGGCGGCGCGCATTATAGGTTGATTGCAGGAAAGTCGCCTGCGGGCATGGCATGGACCCCTACCGCCGCAGGAGACGGGTCAGCTCCGGTGCATCGAGCCGATGCCGGCACACCACCGTGCCGTCCAGCAGCAGGACCGGGACATTAAGACCGTACCGGCGGGCGAGCTCCGGATCCGAATCCACGTCCACGAGCTCCAGCGGGGGCAGCGCGACGCTGCGGCCAAGCACCTCAAGCTCGGCGCGCATCTCCTCGCAAAGACCGCAGTCCTCGCGGTGAAGCAGGGTCAGTCGCGACATGGGGCCCCGACGGGCTCAGGCCCGGTCTAACGCCGGGGCTGAGACTGGAGCGAGAGGCCAGAGGGCGGCGCGGTTCGCGGGCCCGCGGTCGGTGCCGGCTGCTGCTGGCCCAGCGACCGGAACGCATTGGCGATGGCCCGGACGGTTTCCGGAGGTACCTCACCCAGCGCGGTCACCTTTCGCCCTTCCACGACCGTGGAGAACGCAGAAGTGGATCCGAACTGCGTGACACCCTCCTGACCGGCAGGAGCAGGGGAATTCTGCGCAGTGGTCGAGCCCGAGGCGCCTTCCGGCGACCCGGCCGCACCGGATCCTCGCGCCATCTGCTGCACCTCGATGAAGACAGAAACCGACGCGACGCCGTCCGAAGTGACGATGTGCCGGACGGGACCCGAAGCCCCCGGCATGGTCTGGAACGCACGAAGCGTGATGCGGAAGCCCGGGGGCAGCTGGGCAGCGTCCCAGCGGTCCCATGAACGGGCGTCCGCCACCATGGCGCCGGCACCGGTATCCGGGCGCAGGACGCGGAAGCCTTCGGTCGAAACCTCCGGCAGGAAAGCCGAATCCGGGATGTCCGCGTTGATCCTCAGCACCCGGTCCTCGGCGACGACGAGCTGTTCGATGGGCCGGCCGCGCGCATCGCACAGCTGGGTGCGCAGGGGCATGCCGGTGCCTTCATCGATCCACAGCTTGTAGCCGTAGCGGAAGGAGTCCTTCGGGGTCACGGAGATCACGCGGGTGTCCCGCCGGTACAGCTTCACCCGCCCGACCTGCTTGATGTCGTAGAACGCGGTGGAAGCCTGGTCGAACCGGGGGAAATTGCCGAGGAGCGGGCTGTTGGCGGGACGCTTTTCGATGCGGACCGTGCGCTGGTCCGGGAAGTAGCAGGCGAGCTCGTCGCCGGTGCGGATGAACTCGCGACCGGAGCCGTCCAGGGACACGAGCCGCTCGCTCACCTGGCCGTTCTTCACGCGGTGGATGATCCGGAGCATCTCCACCTTGTCGCCCTGCCAGTAGGCGAAAGTGCCGTCGTAGTTGCGGGTGGTCAGCGCATTGTTCATGCGCTCCAGCCATTCGCGTGGGTCGTCCGCGGCGGCGGCGACCGCGCTCATCATCAGGGCGACGAAGCCCCATGCGAGCGCGCTGCTATTTCTCTTCTTCAACATTCTCGGCCGGGCTCTCCACCACGTTCGCGTCGTCCGACTCGTCCACCACGCCGGCAGTTCCCTCGTTGCTGGCGATCAGGGCGGAGATCAGGTTGCGCCGGAAGGCCGGCGCCGAATACTCGCTGTGCGCGACTACGTAGTTCGCAAGCTCGGCCGTCGGCACTATGCGGTTCCGCTGCACGTTCGTCGGTACGACAAAGCTATCCGGGGCGCTCGTGTCCGCGGCCACTTCGGCCCGCAGCCCACTCACCGCCACACTCGCGGCCGCATTGTCTGCGAGCTGCGCTCCGACGCCAACGGGGGCGTCCCCGCGAATCCACAACACAGACATTGCCGCGACACCCGCGGCGATGGCACCGCCGACCACCGGGTGCCACCAGCGCATGCCCGCGGTCTTGCGCGTTTCCGCAGCCGGCACGCCCGTGAGGGCCGGCTCCGTGGAAAGCACCGCGCTGACCCGCGAGGCCAGGTTCGTTTCCAGCCGCACGGTCGGCTGACCATCCGCACGGCCCGCACGGACCGCGGCCCCGATCACTGCATACCGGCGCCAGCGCGCCTTGAGCGCGTCGTCCCGCGAAAGGCGCCGGGCCAGCAGCTGGCACTGGTCTTCCGGCAGCTCGTCGTCGAACATCGCCGATAGCTGACTGTCGAGCTCTTCGTTCATCCGAGTTCCTCTGCACGGCCCAGGCCGCCTTCGAACACTTCTCTCAGGCGGCGATCGATCGCCTCACGGGCACGGAAGATGCGCGAACGCACCGTGCCCACGGGGCACCCCATGCTCTCAGCGATTTCTTCATAAGACAGTCCCTCGATCTCGCGCAGCACGATGGCCATTCGCAGATCTTCGGGCAAGGCCTCGATGGCGGCATTCACCGTGGAACGGATCTCGTCCGTCAGGGTGAGCGCCTCGGGGGTTTCTTTGTCGGCTAGGCGGCCTTGCATGTCGTAGGACTCGTCAGGGTTCTGGAGGTCGAGGTCGAAGTCGATGGGGCTTCGATCCCGCGAGACGACCGCATTCTTCGCAGTGTTGATGGCAATTCGATACAGCCACGTATAGAAGGCACTATCGCCTCTGAACTGGGGCAGCGCGCGATATGCCTTGATGAAAGCTTCCTGGGCAATGTCCTCGGCCTCTGCCGGATTGCGCACGTAGCGCATGACCAGCTTGACCACTTTGTGCTGATACTTGAGCACCAGCGCATCGAACGCGCCCTTGTCGCCGCGCTGTACGCGGCGGACCAGGCTTAGATCGCTCACATCGGCGCTCATGCGCGCCCTCTACTCCTGCAAGTCAGAAGGGCCGCGCAGCCACAAAAGGCGCTGAATAGACCCTGAACCCCTACTGAAGTTCAGCGGCGACACCCTGCGCGGTCCGGATTGTGCCCTGAGGCGGGTGAAAGGTGTGATGAGTCTATCAGTTGTGGGACCCCTGCCGGGCTGGACACAGGGCCAACCCTGCCTCCGGACACCAGAAGACGCGCCCTGAGGGCCCGGAAGACCGTTCGGTCGACGTCCGAGGCACTTATAAATGCATAACGACGGCTGTTCGATGCCCGCCCTGACCCGGCCCGTACGGACCACACCATAAGAAGCCACGGACCAAGCGTGGCTGTGGATCCAAGCAGTGTTGCGACTTGTCTGCTGCCGGCCGGACCTTCCAGCCACCACTGCCCGTCCGCTGCCCATTCGAAGTGGTGCACGGACGCCGGCCCCTGCCCCAGGACGAGCGCCCGGCCCGCCGGCCACCAGAATCCAATGGCGAGTGGCACGAGGAGAAGAAGCCAGAAAGGATGAGGACTCGAGCTGATGCACAGTGCTCCCGCAGTCACCCACGCAAGAATGGACCAAGTCCAACGCGCAAACCGGGAGGGAAGCACCTCAAGGCTGATGGGTGGCAATGACGCGCGTGAGGCGCGCGAGCTCGGGATCGTCGGGCGTGGCATACCCGAAGAAATAATCGGCCAGGTCCGGATCGGGCAAGTCGAGCAGGCGGGCAAATGCGAGCCGTTCTGCGCTTGACGCGCCCGCATAGCGCTGGCGCGCGAAGCGCTCGAGGAGCACGTCCAGCTCCTTCATGCCACGGCGGCAACGCCAGAGCAGCCTGCGGGCTTCCTGGTCCATCCCGTCAGGGTTCAATGCTGGCGCTCCACCATCATCTTCTTGATCTCCGCGATCGCGCGCGCCGGGTTGAGATCCTTCGGACAAACGTCCGTGCAGTTCATGATGGTGTGGCAGCGATAGAGCCGGAAAGGATCCTCGAGCTGATCGAGTCGCTCGCCGGTGGATTCGTCACGGCTGTCGATGATCCATCGGTACGCGGCGAGAAGCGCCGCCGGGCCGAGGAATCGTTCGCTGTTCCACCAGTAGCTCGGACACGCGGTCGAGCAGCAGGCACAGAGAATGCACGCAGCCGGCCGATCGATCTTTTCCTGATCTTCCTTGCTCTGCAGCCGCTCGGAGTCCGGCGGCGGAGGCGTGCGCGTCTGCAGCCACGGCTTCACGGAAGCGTATTGCGCATAGAAAGTGGTGAGGTCCGGCACGAGATCCTTCACCACCGGCATGTGCGGCAGCGGATAGATCTTGATCGTATCGCCGAGATCCTCCATCGCCGTGGTGCAGGCGAGCCGGTTCACGCCGTTGATGTTCATCGCGCACGAACCGCAGATGCCCTCGCGACACGAGCGGCGGAAGGTGAGCGTGGAGTCGATCAGGCTCTTAATCTGGATCAAGCCGTCCAGCACCATCGGGCCGGTGCCTTTCATCTCCAGCTCGAAGGTGTCGATGCGCGGGTTCTCGCCGCTTCCGGGATCGAAGCGATAGATCTTGAACGTGCGCACGCTAGTGGCGCCGCTGCGGGCCTTGTGCACCTTGCCGTTCGGATTGATCCGGGAATTCGGCGGAAGAAATAGCTCGACCATTCGTTCTCTCAGTAAGTACGCGGCTTGGGCGGGATGGCGTCCACGTCCCGCGTGAGGGGATCGAGGTGGACGGGCCGATACGCGAACCGGACCTTGCCCGGCCCTTCGACCCACACGACCGTGTGCTTCAGCCAGTTGACGTCGTCTCTATCCGGGTAGTCCTCGCGCGCCTGGGCTCCCCGGCTCTCCTTGCGGTTCTCGGCGGCGTGGATGGTCGCGGTGGCCTGCAACAGCAGGTTCTCCAGCTCCATCGTCTCCACCAGGTCCGTGTTCCAGACGAGCGAGCGATCGCTCACGCGCACGTCCGAGAAAGAGTTGAACGTGCGGGCGAGCCTCTGGATGCCCTCATTCAGCGACTGGCCGGTGCGGAACACCGCGGCGTCGGACTGCATGACCTTCTGCATCTCGAGCCGGATCTCCGCCGTCGGGCGCGAACCGTTCGCGTGCCGAAGCTTGTCCAGCCGCGCGACCGCCGCCTCGCCAGCATCTTTCGCGAGCGGCCTGTGGTTGCTTCCCGGCTTGATGATCTCCGCGCACCGGCGCGCGGCCTCGCGACCGAACACGACCAGGTCGAGGAGCGAGTTGGAGCCGAGGCGGTTTGCGCCGTGCACGGAAACGCACGCCGCTTCGCCCACGGCCATGAGGCCCGGCACGATGTCTTCGCTGTTCGTCGCGGTGGGCGAAAGCGCCTCGCCGTGAATGTTGCAGGGTATTCCGCCCATGTTGTAGTGGACGGTCGGCAGCACCGGGATCGGTGCCTTCGTGACATCCACGCCCGCGAAGATCTTCGCCGTCTCGGCGATGCCGGGCAGACGCTCCTGGATGACCTCCGGACCGAGGTGCTCCAGATGCAGGTGGATGTGATCCTTCTCGTCGCCGACTCCGCGCCCTTCGCGGATCTCGATGGTCATGGCGCGGCTCACGACGTCGCGCGAGGCGAGATCCTTCGCGTTCGGCGCGTAGCGCTCCATGAAGCGCTCGCCGCTCGAATTCGTGAGATAGCCACCCTCGCCTCTCGCGCCTTCGGTGATGAGGCAGCCCGAACCGTAAATGCCGGAGGGATGGAACTGCACGAACTCCATATCCTGAAGCGGCAGCCCCGCGCGCAACACCATGCCGCCGCCGTCGCCCGTGCAAGAGTGCGCGGATGTGCAGGAGAAGTACGCCCGACCGTAACCGCCCGTTGCGAGCACCGTGGCATGCGCGCGGAAGCGATGCAGCTTGCCCTCGGCCATGTCCAGGGCCACAACGCCGCGGCACACGCCGTCCTCCATGATGAGATCGAGCGCGAAGTACTCGATGAAGAACGTGGCGGAATGCCGGATCGACTGCTGATACAGCGTGTGAAGCATCGCGTGGCCGGTGCGATCCGCCGCCGCGCACGTGCGGTGAGCAGCCGGCCCCTTGCCGAAGTTCTGCGTCATGCCACCGAACGGGCGCTGGTAGATGCGCCCATCGCCGGTTCGCGAGAACGGCAGCCCGTAGTGCTCGAGCTCGATGATCGCCGCCGGCGCGGTCTTGCACATGAACTCGATCGCGTCCTGATCGCCGAGCCAATCCGAACCCTTCACGGTGTCGTACATGTGCCAGCGCCAGTCGTCCGGCCCCATGTTGCCGAGCGCCGCGCTGATGCCGCCCTGCGCCGCCACCGTATGACTGCGCGTCGGGAAGAGCTTCGTGATGCACGCAGTCGAAAGGCCCGCTTCCGCAAGGCCCAGCGTCGCGCGCAAACCTGCCCCACCCGCACCGACGACCAGCACGTCGTACGTGTGGTCGATGAACTTGTACTCACTACTGGTCATGAACTGATTCCGAAGGCGATCTTCAGCACGGCAAAGATGGCAGCAGCAGCAACCAGCGTGTGTGCGAATGTGGAGACGATGAGACACAGGGTCTTCGCGCCGCCGTGCACGTAGTCCTCGATGACCACCTGCACCCCGAGCTTCGAGTGCCACGCGCTCAGCGCGATGAACAGGACGAGGAGGAGCGCCGTCCACGTCTGCGCCACCCACGCCTGCACGGTGGCATGGTCGTAAGCGGGAAGGGAAAGCAGCGAGACCACGAACCAGGCGCCGAGCGGAATGAGCGCAAGCGCCGTCATCCGCTGCACCCACCAGTGATGCACGCCCTCTTTCGCCGCGCCGTGTCCCAGCACGCGTCCGAGCGGTGACCGGAGGCTCATGGCGAACCCATCCGCTGCAGGCCCCACACGATGAGGATGAGCGTCAGCACGACTGAGATCGCGCCCACGAGCCATGCGCTCGTCTGCGATTGCCGCCGTTCCAGTCCGCGTCCCGTATCCCAGACGAGGTGCCTGATTCCCGCCACGAGGTGATAGGCGAAGCAGAACGCGAACCCGGCGAAGATAAGCTTGAAGACCGGATGGGACAGCACCACTACCGCCCGATCGTAAGCCTCGGGCCCGCTAGCGAGCGCCATGAGCCAGTACGCCAGGACGAGCAATGCCGCGGTGAGCGCGCAACCCGTGGCCCTGTTCGTGAAAGATGAGATGAACGTGTACTTGAACTTGTACACGCTGAGATGCGGCGATAACGGTCGATCAGGCATCAGTGCTCCCGCGGCGGTGCCCGGTACCGGTGCCGGTCTCACGCCGCGCTCGAATCAAACATTCAGAAATCGATGCAGCGCCCTTTGCGTTCCCAGTCCCCGTAGCGCGTGGGCTCCGGCCCGCTCGGTCCGCCTATCTCGGGCGGGCGGGTTGTGGAATGCTCGGGAGACACCGGAACGGCGACGTTGCCCTGGGACGCGGCCTCGGCCTGTGAAAGGTCGATGGGGCTCTGCGTCTCGGCCGGATTCTGCATGGCACGCGAGTTTGCCAGAATTCGCGGCCAAGGACCATCCAAAACCTGTGGAAAAACAATGCTGAAGCCATTGACAGGCGCGCGGCGCCCCCTCGCCCTCGCCGATCTGGGCGCAATCCGCGTGCAAGGCGCGGACGCAGTTAAGTTTCTGCAGGGCCAGCTCTCGAACGACATCGCGAAGCTGACCGAAGGCACCTCGCTTCTCGCGGGCCTTCACAACGCGCAGGGACGCACGATTGCCCTGCTGCGGCTGGTGCTCGTGGGGCCGGACGAGATCGTCGGCATTCTGCCGCGCGAGCTCGCCGGGACCGTTGCGGCCCGGCTTTCGAAGTTCGTGCTTCGCTCGAAGGCGAAGATCTCGGAGGCTTCCGCGCAATATGCGATCGCTGGTGTGGAGGCGGGGGCCCCACAGAGCTGGTCTGGAGCCGTTGTGGGAGCCACGCGGCGCGAGGCGGATGGGAGCCTGAGCGTCTGCGCGGGGCTGTCACCGCTGCGATGGCTGGCGCTGAGGCCGGCCGCCGCAGACGCTGCTCACGACACCCCGGCCGGAAGCTCCGACTCCACGCACTCGGCTTCCGAAGAGCGCGAACACTGGCGCGCGCTCGATATTGCCGATGGCGTGCCGCAGGTTTACGCGGCGACGAGCGAGGCATTCGTCGCTCAGATGCTCAACCTCGATGTCGCAGGCGGGATCTCTTTCGAAAAAGGCTGCTACACGGGCCAGGAGGTCATCGCCCGTGCGCACTATCGCGGCAAGGTGAAAAGGCGCATGCAGCGCTTCGTCACGCTCGCACCCGCGCCAGCGGAGCTGACTCCCGGCGCCTCGGGAACCTTCAAGGATGGGCGCAGCTTCAAGGTCGTGGACGCCGTGAAGAAAGCTGACGGAACTACGGAGTTCCTTGCCGTCGCCCCGCTGCGAGCTGCGGAAAGCGACGCCACAGCTGCATCCGCCGCAGATGCGGACTCAGCACACGACGCAACGGGGTCGGGAATCGTGGGACTCGAAGTGAGTCAGCTCGAGCTGCCGTACTCGCTGCCCGCCTGAGTGCGCCGGGCGCGGGACTCAGCGGGAGCGCCGAATCTTCGATCCCTCGCCGCAGACTACAGATCGATCAGCTCGACGTTGTCCGGCGAGAGGGCCTGACCCAGGAACCGCGTGCCCACGCGCGCGAAGCGCTCCGGGCTATCCGTGGCCAGGAACCGAACCATCGTGCGACCGCTGCCGGTCAGAAGGCGCGCGCCAGCGAGCTGCTCGCGAACGCTCTTGGCCGTCGTGGCAGCCGAGTCGACGATGCGCACAGATGACCCAACGGCTGCACGGATCGCATGGACGAGCATCGGGAAGTGCGTGCAGCCGAGCACCAGCGTATCGGGCGCCGCGCCCGAGCCGGGAGCCGCCCCCGGCGGATCGAAGATGGCGTCGAGGTAGTGCTGCGCGACGGCTTCGGCGATCGGTCCCTCGTGCATCCCCTCTTCCGCCAGCGCGACAAACAGCTGCGTCGAGCGCGCGCTCACCTTCGCATCCGGCCGGCGACGCTGGATCGCTTCCTGATAAGCGCCGCCGCGCACGGTTCCTTCCGTACCGATGACCGCGATATGACCGGTCCTCGAGGTTCGGCACGCCGCTTCGGCGCCAGGCTCGATCACGCCGATCACCGGAATCCCGTTCAGGTGCTCACGAATCGCAGGCAGGCCGACGGCCGAAGCCGTGTTGCATGCAACGACCAGCGCCTTGATGCCGAACGACTGGAGCTTCTCGGCAGCCTGTACCGAATACCGCGCAACCGTCTCGGGACTTTTCGTCCCGTACGGCAGGCGAGCGGTGTCGCCGAGATAGATGAACGTTTCGCCGGGCAACTCCGAGCCGAGCGCCTTCAGAACCGTGAGCCCGCCGACGCCGGAGTCGAATACGCCGATGGGCGCGCTGTTGAGCGCGCCCGAAGCCCCGTTGGTCAATCGGCCTCCGGGCGCATGTGCGGGAACAGGATGACGTCGCGGATCGACGGCGAATCCGTGAGGAACATCGTGAGCCGGTCGATCCCGACGCCAAGCCCCGCCGTCGGCGGCATGCCGTACTCCAGCGCGCGGATGTAGTCCGCGTCATAGAACATGGCTTCCTCGTCGCCGCCTTCCTTGCGCTCCACCTGCGCGCGGAAGCGCGCCGCCTGGTCTTCAGGATCGTTGAGCTCTGAAAAGCCGTTCGCGAGCTCGCGCCCCGCCACGAAGAACTCGAAGCGGTCCGTGATGAACGGATCGTCGTCGTTCGCGCGCGCGAGCGGCGAGGTCTCCGCCGGGTACGCGTAGATGAACGTCGGATCGAGCAGCGTCTCCTCGACCGTCTTCTCGAAGATCTCGATCTGCATCTTGCCCGGGCCGTCGTGCTTGGCAGGCACGTACCCCAGCTTCTCGCAGAGCTTGCGAAGCACGTCGGGATTGCGAACCGACGAGGCGTCGAGAACCGACGGATTCGCCGCGATGATCGCCTGCTCGACCGTCATCCGCTTGAACGGCTGTGACAGGTCGTACTCGCGGCCCTGATAAGTGATCTTCGTCGTGCCGCACACGGCCTGCGCAAGCCCGCGCAGCGCCTTCTCGATCCAGTCCATGAGATCGCGATAGTCGCCGTATGCGAGGTACAGCTCGAGCATCGTGAACTCGGGGTTGTGCCGCGTGGACAGCCCCTCGTTGCGGAAGTTGCGGTTGATCTCGTACACGCGCTCGAAGCCGCCCACGATCAGGCGCTTGAGATACAACTCCGGCGCGATGCGCAGGTACATCTGCATGTCGAGCGCGTTGTGATGCGTGATGAAGGGCTTCGCCGCCGCGCCGCCCGGGATCGGCTGCATCATCGGCGTCTCGACTTCGAGGAAGTCCAGCGCGTCGAGGAAGTCGCGCAGATAGCGGATGATCTTCGTGCGCGTCCTGAAGACGTTGCGGCTGCTCTCGTTGACGATGAGGTCGACGTAGCGCTGGCGGTAGCGCGTCTCCGTGTCCGCAAGACCGTGCCACTTGTCCGGCAGCGGCCGCAGGCTCTTCACGAGGAGGCGCAGCCGGTCCACCTTCACGCTCAGCTCGCCGGTCTTGGTCCGGAAGAGCACGCCCTCCGCGCCGACGATGTCGCCGATGTCCCAGCTCTTGAAGGCGTCGTACGTCGCATCTCCCAGGGCTTCCTTCTGCAGGAAGAGCTGGATCTGCCCCGTGCGGTCGGCCAGCTTCGCGAAGCTCGCCTTGCCCATGATCCGCTTGAACAGCATGCGGCCGCCCACGTGAACGCGCGTCGGGTTCGTCTCGAACCACGCATCGTCCTTCTCGCCGTACGCCGCGTGCAGCTCGCCCGCGAGCGCATCCCGGCGGAAATCGTTCGGGAACGCCTGACCGGCGGAACGCGCTTCCGCAAGCTTCGCGCGGCGCTCCGCGATGAGCTTGTTCTCGTCCACGGGGGCCGTATCCGCCCCGCCCTTCTTCTCTTCACTCATGAGTTACACGCCCGCCTTAAGTGACGCCTCGAGGAACTGGTCGAGGTCACCATCGAGCACCGCAGTGGTGTTGCCCACTTCGACGCCCGTGCGCAGATCCTTGATGCGCGACTGGTCCAGCACGTACGAACGGATCTGGTTGCCCCAGCTCACGTCGGACTTGGATTCTTCGAGCACGCGCGCCGCCGCGTTCCGCTTGTTCACTTCGAGCTCGTACAGCTTCGCCTTCAGCATCTTCATCGCGGTGGAGCGGTTCTTGTGCTGGCTGCGCTCGTTCTGGCACGCGACGACGATGCCGGTCGGGATGTGCGTGAGGCGCACCGCCGACTCCGTCTTGTTCACGTGCTGCCCGCCGGCGCCGCTGGAGCGATAGACATCCATCTTGATGTCCGCTGGATTCACTTCGATGTTGATGTCCTCGTCCACCTCGGGCGAGATGAACACGGACGCGAACGACGTGTGCCGGCGATTCCCGGAGTCGAACGGAGACTTGCGCACGAGCCTGTGCACGCCGGTCTCGGTGCGCAGCCAGCCGTACGCATACTCGCCGCTGAACTGGATGGTGGCGCTCTTGATGCCCGCCACTTCCCCGGGATTCGAGTCGATGACTTCCGTCTGGAAACCGTGCGCGGCGCCCCAGCGCAGGTACATGCGCATGAGCATCTGCGCCCAGTCCTGCGCCTCGGTTCCGCCCGCGCCGGCCTGGATGTCCATGAAGGCCCCGTGCGAATCCATCTCGTTGTTGAACATCCGCTTCAACTCGAGCTTGCGTACGCGCGCCTCGAGGTCCGCGGCATCCTTCTCGATCTCCGCGGCCGCGCTGGCGTCGTTCTCGCTCTCCGCGAGCTCCAGGAGCTCCGCGGCATCGGCGATGGCCTTCGAGGTTCCGTCCAGCTCCTCGAGCTGGGCGGCAAGCTTGGCGCGCTCGCTGCCGAGCTCGCGGGCCTTGTCCGGGTTCTGCCAGACCGCCGGGTCTTCCAGCTCTCGCGTTACCTCTTCGAGGCGTTCCTTCTTCGTGTCGTACTCAAAGAAACCCCCTGAGAGAGCCGGTACGCTCCCCGAGTTCTTTGAGCTGGCGCTTGAGCTGGTTCAGTTCCATGGAGTCGATTTCTGCGTAGGTTGGGAAAAGAAGGCGGCGATGATAGCCGATCGTTCGGCGCGACGTGGCGCGGCGGCCCCTTCAGGCGACCGGGTGATCGGGGAGCACGTGGTCGACGAGAAGCTGCAGGCGCCGCTCGCCCTGGTACTCGTTGATATCCAGCCGATAAACCAGCCTCGCGCTCCCTGAGGGCAGCACCGGCTCCCGCGTCCCGTCTGGCCCGACGCTCTTCGCAACCCCGGGATCCGCCCCGGCGTAGTTGAAGGCGATGGCATCGAAGGAGCGCCCCGCTCCGGGCATTTCCACCCACATCTTGAGGTGCCGCTCACCCACGATGCGGGCGTTCCGGATCGCGAAAAGGCCGTCGAAGCAGGGCTCGGGGAACGACTGTCCCCAAGGCCCACCCGCCCGCAGCACGCGCGCGGTGTCCAACGCGATCTCATCGACCGCGAGCTCGCCGTCCGTCTCGATGGCATCGTGGCCGCCGGCGCCGGCCATCCAGCGCGTGACCTCCTCGTCGAAGGCCCGCGCGAAACGGTCGAGCTTGGGCAGGT